>Ga0115008_10001584_pt1 | contig 18533 bp, 17 predicted proteins | sample FraStrMetagenome_FD_87164 | JGI IMG/M metagenome (GOLD analysis project Ga0115008, IMG submission 87164) | Marine eukaryotic phytoplankton communities from Arctic Ocean - Fram Strait ARC3M Metagenome | ecosystem: Environmental > Aquatic > Marine > Oceanic | place: Fram Strait | collected...
AGAGGATACCATTCAGAATATGGGAATTCATGGTTCAATAACAGGGAAAACGATGACGCGTATTATATGTTTCGATCATATAACAACTGCTACTATTCCTCTTCCAAACCTGTATCTGATGAAGAGGACGAGTTATAACTACAAAGTAATATATACCTAGTACAAGAGTAGAAGTTAATAAAATAAAAGCATACAGTTCAAAAAATAATATACATAGTACATGTATGTGCCATGATTCTCCCTGTTATCGAACGTAGAAATCCAATTTTCTTAATAATCTGGCATTTCCATCACACGCTGGCTGCTTTATTTTGTTTAGTGACCTAGAGCTACGGAATTATGACAAGATTCATTTTAGATGTTAGTTGTCACATGTCTAACGTCTAACATGTTCGTAAGAATTGTAACAAATGACTTTAATATGAAATATATCTCATATTATCTACTTAAAGTCCCATTTTTGGGATCAAATATTAGAGGATTTGGGGGGAAGACAATTTCGTTCCGTCGTAATTTATTTCTCAAAACATTGTATCGATTTTTGACTCCATTTTCTGATCGACCTGGCATATGACTCGAAATTAAGCGCCATTTGTTTCCGTGAGCGCGCTGCATTATGAGGATAAGATTGTCTTCTTCTGGAGAATATGCATTATCTCTTGAAGATGATTGGGCCACCTTTTTCCGACCTTTCAGGCTTTCCTTTTTGTATTTCGGCTTTTGACTCCTGGAGCTCTTACTAACTTTTTGAAGAGGCTTGGCAACACTTCTATTAGTGCGGCTTGCTCTTCTCGAGGATTGTGCTGCTTTGTTAGATTTCACGTTTGTCTTGGCATTTTCAGTACTGATCGTATTAGCTTTCGATTTCGAATTTGAAGCAGCGACAAGAGACACGACTAATCTAGTCGAAGACTTGTGAAGGACGTCATTTTTCTTGTAGTCGGAAACAGTCCGACCTAGTCGCTCTAAAATTTTGTAACGGTTTTTGACTGCATTATCTGTACGTCCAGGTAAATAACTAGCAATTTTTCGCCACTTATTTCCATACTTCGCTTGCAGCGTCAATATTATGAGATCTTCTTCATCAGAATGCGGGACACTTGTTCGATATGTTTTCTCTTTATTTTCATTCAGTTTCCTATGCTTATGTTTTGAAATGTAATTCTTGACTATACTTTCATCACTGTCTTCGTCAGTGTCGTGAAGAATTGATTTCGAGATAATTTCTTGAAGAATATCTCCAAGCACTTCCATGCGATCGGATACAGGTAAATCACTGGCTGCATTCGCAGTTTGAAGGGCACTCATAAACTTCTGCCTTTGCTCATCAACCTCCCACACAATTTTGTCAAAACCTGTGTCAACACCACTTTGCCAACTAATTAAGGTTTCCGCTCCGCTTGATATCATAGAAAATTGCTTGTTCAATTCTACGTCGTCTTCTGATGCGGTCTCGAAGAAATATACAAGTTGATGCATTCCTGTGTCCTGCTTAGCTTTGTAAAAATTAGCGGCGTGAGAACGTACGGACTTGGCAGAAATCTGCATAGGATCACAAATCATGCCTGGCCAATATCCTCCCCATTTGTGTCGAGCCCAACAAACCTCCCCATACCGGGTTGTGATCACTTTTGAAAGGAATATGAAGTGTTCCTTAAATTCATCGGGTCTACAAATGAGGGAATCTTTCTGTGACTTCAAAGTTTTGTTCGGAGAACCTCTCTTTGGATCTGATGATAACTTAAAATTGAAACTTATCTCGTTTAAGAGGTCAATTTTCCCTTTAGTTATTGTTCTTTTGCCCTCTTGGCAGTAGAGTCGATAATCAATTCTTTGAGCTTTGACGAACGCAGCTAACTCTACGCTATGCTCTGGAGGAACGTCACAGTGACCGTAATCACGATGATATATTTTTAGAAGTCCATATGACTCGAGCCAAGCTGCATCCTTCACCTGTTGCCGAAGAGACTTACGTCGGTGAGGACTCAGGATGGGAGCAACATCTCCCCAGTCGCGCGTTGAAGAGTATAGAGCGCTGTTATTGTATTCATCTATAAGGCCGCCGAGCACATTTAAGTTATCCTCGTCTATCTTATCCCACGAAATGCGATCCAACATTTCTACTGTTAGGAGATTGGACGAACGACCACCGCATGTTTCGTCGATATCGCTTCCTGGGCAAGCGAACTGAGGGGACAGATTTTGGTTTCTAGCTGAGTCAAGAAACAATGCTTTATTCTGGATGGTATTCCACAGTCCAGTCAGGAATCGTTGTTGAGCATGTATTGGCTGAAGTGCTTTTTGCTCGTCATGCGTAACTGCAAACGATAACAACGTGTCTTTCACGTGGTCAGGGACTTCGCTACATCTCTGTTTACAATCGTCGGAGTTCTAAGAAAAAGTCATATTCTTCAAAATTACTTCATTTACTCACCTCAAGATGCTGTGCAATACCTCGACAAAAAGATCGTGAAAGACCTTGAAAATTCTGGTAAACAAAATGGCGACTTTTACAATGCCCACAACGAAGTCCTCTCATACGACTATTATCGTCACCTGTTTGAAAAGCTGGTCCTGTACTTTGTTGACCAAAATTTATTTTGGAGACGCTGCAGATGTCCAGCTGAGCGACAATGTATAAAACGAAGTCAGTGCTATGTAGCTGTTCATTTTGAATCAGCTTTGCGAGCTTCACCCCGGAATCATTGACAACGACAAATCTTGATGTACTTTGAGAATTCGATAAATTTTGAGGGTATTTGTCCAGACACAGTCGTTTAGCGACGGGTAAGTGAGATAAATGCTGAGGTAGAGGATTTGCACGTTTCGGCGGCATACTTATTTTTTGCTGATTTAAGCTACACATCTCTCGTCGATTTTTTTTCGTATCAAAGACAAAGCCAATGTCTCGGAGTAATCTTACTTGATTCATCGTAAGTGTGGATTCTTTACCAGCAATTAGATTTTGATGTTGCACGCGTTGGTAGGCTACCCAACTTCCGAGTACAGGGTGTGTCGAATCGATGGACTTACAGCTTCCCTGTTCTTTGTAGATGTTCTTAAATATTTCAAAATATTTTCCCCATTCATATTTCCACCTTCCAGGATTAGATATACTGCCGTAATTTTCAGCGGAATATTGACTGTGTATATCATCATTAAAATTTCCTATGTCTTCCATTTCGATATCCTGTTCATCAACTTCATTCCTGTTGAAATAAACAGATAGACCACCTTTTGTTGCACCTGCGACTCTGTCGATTGCTTTTAGGCATTTTTGTAGTGACCTCACAGAAATACTATGACTCTTGCCTCCTGATTGTACTTCTTGCACTGTAGGCGCTACAAAGTTTGTTTTGGGTAGAAGCAACATTTCGTCGACGTTGACCGATGCAACGTTTTCTTTACCTTCCTCTACAACAATTCGTGGGATTTTTTCTGCATGCTTATTCTTTGTAGGGTGAGATTTGTTATCAAAATCATCATCATCAACAAAGGTATTTGAAGCACGAGAAAAAGATTCCGTAGTACCTACATCCGAATCATTTGCATGCAATACGACGTCAAAACTTTCATCACACGTAAAATCGATATCCTCAACATTGATGCTAGTGTCTGAGTGTCTACTAATCTTACGCGGTTTTAATTTCGAAACTCGTTTGGTAGCAAACGACTTTGTTCCACGTTGGTTCATGACAGGCTGTGGTATATGAAATGATGGTATTCCTGATGTAAATGATGGAGGATACATGGAGTGAAATGAATGGGGGACTGGTAGCATTCCTGGAAAATTGTTTCCAAAAAATTGATGATGCGGTGGTACTCTTGATGCAAACTGAGGGTGAAGTATGGCAGAAAACGGTGCGATGGGCCTTACACGTATATGTTTTTGTGTTGCAGATTTATGTACAGTAGAATCAGAGCATATAGGTTTGCTTCGCTTTTTCGAATCGGATAGCGTTACGGAATTCTTCTTATAACGCTTTATTCTTCTCTCCAAAACTTGCCAGCGTTTTCGCAAACTTCCTCGGTCACGATGTTTAAGTAAGCGATTACTTATCCACCACCACTGACAACCCTTTTGGATAAATTAAAATCAATTTAAGAATACAAAGCAGTTTTCACCCTACTGTTCAAATGTCTTACCACATTATTGACAGCTCTGAGTAGCATTACATCTTCTTCGATTGTCCATCGGTGAAGGCCTTTCAGGTAAGGTTCTTTGATTGGATGCATCTCTAAACCCCGCGCATGCCTTTGGAACCAAAAATCGAGGTCACCATCGGGGCAAAGTGCGATTGGCATTGCACCTGCTATGAGAGGGCTTCCACTGCTATCAAGTAGTATATTATTCGATTGGACGAGTTTATAGCAAAGTTCATCATGGCGGTTATATAGTCGCTTTACTTCGTAAATGGGATTTGTAGTCGTATCTTGAAAGAACCTTTGAGCAACAAGACCCCATTCCTTTTCACCAAATAAATTTCGGCCTTGCATTAAAAGCTTGTCTTCTGATCGGGTAAAATATCCTTCAAGCTTGTCAATATTTTCTTTTTCTGATTCAATTCTATCGGCTTCATCTTTAGTAAATGGCAAAGTAAATAACTCTTTCCTTGCGAGCACTCCAGGGATAAGGATATCATTGCGCCTTATACCAACTTTGTCCAACCACCGTTTACAGATGACTTTCTCTTGATCTTGGTAGCTCTTTTTTGCAACCGATAAAGTTGCCGTTTGTGGGTCTTCTTGAATATCGATGTCCACTGCTTTGCCAATGCCATCTACATTGAAAAAAGACAATTCTCTTAAAAAAGAATCTTGTAGATGATCGTGTAATTGTTTCAACATGTGCGAGGAGTTCGGCCCTTTGTCGTGAACTAACGTTGTCTTGCTTCTCTCCTCAACCATATTTTCGGCTTCATTCGTACATGACAGCAAAATCTGTTGTACAAGAAGTTGAACAAGATCCCGCATAAGCCCCTTCAATGTTTCTAATTGTTCTATCCGCAGAGAACATTGTCTATTAGAATCTCGACCGCTAGTATATACTCGCTCCATGCAACTACTCTCTCCATTAGGCACACTTTGATCTTCATAATCTGACAAATCGAGATCACCAGTCTCCATATTATCGTTGTCGGAAGGTACTGACGCGGCATCTTCGTCAAGTTTGTGATACTCTGGAAGGGGATATTTCAGTTGAAACTCCATGCATTGTTTTACAAATTCTTTTACCTTTCCCTCTTTGCCTTCTTCGTCAGATGCAAATGGTATCGTAATGAGGGTATCCTCGTTTAACACTTTTTTCAAAGTAAAGTTAACCGCCATTCGTATTAAAATAGCTAAACGTAAACAAGATTACTCGCGGTAGCGATGTCGACGGAAATGTCTCGGGCTTGGGGCGGGAACCTGAGCCCCGGGCCCGCCCGTGGACCAAGATGCGTGTCCCTCTAGAGAAGAACTTGCCCCTACCTACCAAATCAATGACTTACCTTCATTTAATGATGTGTCATCGTCTGAAATTGTGGTAGATTCAGTGGCGCTGATAGTGCTGGCATCTGTTTCCATCATCAGAGGCCCCACTAAAAAACGTTTTTCTTCGTTCCAGCTTGCGATTAATTCGCTCGTTAATTCGTCCGCGGTCGCGTGGAAAAAAGGCCTGCCCTCTCCTTAATTAATTAATCTAGTAATTGACAAAAAATTATTTCATCAAGTAATCCTTCTGATGCAGGTTGATGATGAGCGGCGATCTTCAAACGCTGTGGGCGGCGGGGCAGCGGAATGGCTCCCAAATGTGAAACGCGAAACGCGAAACGCGAAACGCGAAACCTACAAAATTCATGCAACGACTTCTCTACCGGTAGCTAGGAACGGCAGTCAGGACGCGCTGGAGGGAAGATTGTCCAATAACGAAATTAGCTTACTTTCAGGGGCGCGTTACGAGATAAAACGCACATGTGTACCTAATAAAGAATAGTTGTTGACAATATAAGTATGAAATACGAGCACAAGAAAACATTTCAGCTTTCAGCACACGACAAACTCCTACAATATCAGTCGAAATTCATCACAACAGGAAGAGTGTCAAGATCTTTTGATAGAGCTGCCACGATCTTTGCGCCGGCTCTTTCAACCGATTCCAATTTGGTAATGGATCTCTTATATCTTTTCGTTGTCATTATTTCTTTTTGTGCGGAGTCCGCTATGTATGAAATGTCTTTCGAACGCCTTTCGCACGAATCGCGCAGTTTTGTAGACTTATGGTGCGGTCCATGCAAAGTTTCTGCGTGGAGTGTATCCTCGAGAATCATGGTATAGCAAGGTAAGGAGATTGTTTTGATCGAAATTTAAATTTGGTGTTATTTTCCAAGCAAGTGGTGCTTCTGTACGGTACATATCCTCAGTTTACATCGATTTGATATTAATTGTGGAAGGTCAAGCTAGTTGCCCTGGTAAGGCACGAGCTCTTTACTGCCACAACTCATTCTACCAAATCATCCGTTTTTAGACCATGTCTTTTTTTTGATAAGTTGAATGTCTGCGTTGCTTTTCAAATGTTGCCTTCAAAATATGTAAAGGATCGACCAGTGTTCTTCACGGTAACTGTTTACTGCAAACTTGCAACCAGCTAAATATGTAAAAGAACTACATTTTTATGAAAAACATAAAGAGGTAGAAGGAATTGATTGTAAAGCGAAATGAAGATAAATAGAAATCGGTCATCCTCGAAAAATGAGCGTTACCCATCGTCGTTGTAGAATGCGACAGGACACACTAATTTCGCGATTATGGTAGATTTGCTAATCGATTTCCAAAGTCGCCGTCATTCCACAAACTATACAAGATTTTATGTATAATGCTTGATAAGATGCGACCTCTAAATTATAATTATACCAATTTTAAACTGTTACAAGAGTAGGTGTCAACAATTATAAGTATATAGTTGAAAACGAATTATACCCTGGAACTTTTGAAGCGGGCTCTATTCTTCTTATGGATTGGCTTCGTTTTACAGATCCTCGCTTTTGCCTCAGGTAAGAAGTCATCCCATATAAACGCCTTAATGCTTTCATCCGAAAGATAATCCTTCCATCTCACAGGAAGGTGATGTTTCAAAGTGTACTCGCCAGTTCTACCATCTACGATAATATTACTTTTTTGCTGAAGGGCCGTTCTCTTAAGATAGTTCTTAATTCTCTTCTTACTCCGTGAAACTTTGCTTTTAGGAACTGCAAACCATATCGACTCTTGTATAGCCGCGTCATCCGCATCGACACGGTCACCATCTAACCCATCGTCGTACCAGTTGCCTTGCGAAATGTTCAATGCTAGCCTCGGATGTTGGTGCTGATTGAAGAAATACCACAAGCTACGATCAACCGAGCGCAAAACTTTCTGCATAAAAGTTCTAAGCGCCATCTTGCCAATATCTAAACCAACAGTTTGCCACCCAAACCTGTTTCTGACCTATGTGTTATAGTATGGACTATGGACTATACAGCTTGCTACAAAAAGGACACGAGAGATGGGAAGAGACCGAGAAACGAGGAACCGAGGTCATTCAGTGTTGGATCACAGACAGTGCGAAGCTTTGGCTAAATTCTTTCTTCGTCCTCCACCCTTCATTTTTCCTCAGCAACATTTTTTCGTCATCATGTTGTCACAAATTACAAAATAGTAAACATATTTTTTTAATCTGTGTGCTTTTATTTTGTTAACTTCTACTATTGTACCAGGTATAAATTACTTTGTAGTTATAACCCGTCCCAATCAGCGTGAGATTGGTGTGATTGGCAGATAATCAAATATTTGGTAAGAATAATGGACTATGATAATCTTCTGCTTAATCGGCACATTCGAATGAGGATCTAGTTTTCGAGTTCATGCATCTTCGGACGCAAATGATTTACACTCAAGGATCAACCATCTGACGTATGTACGCCGTATTCATTGCTAAAACTCAAAATATTCATCTCTAACTTTTCCCTTAGTGTGGATGTGACAGCTACAGCTATGGAGCTTCAAAGTTGACTGGTCAATGATAATATTCCTATCAAATATCACATTATGACGAGGAGTCTAGTTTTGAGTGTATGCATCTTCGGACGTAATTGATTTACTCCCAAAGGTTCTTGATTGATGTCATGTCAATATAATACGCCTCGGCGATGTTAAAATGTCGAAGACATGTCATTGCTCACTTTTTACGTATTGCGAATGTTGCAGGTGTACTATCATAGGTACGTTTGGTTGTTTGATGGAACTTTTATCGATTCAAGATGATGAAAAAACTCCACATTTCACGACGGTCTTATGATTGTTCCGCATCAACATCTTGTAAAATGCTCGATGGAAGTGCATTAGGAACGTGATCTTACTGGATTTACCTTATCTGATATTTGAAGGAATATTACACACTTAATCTTTCTTTAAGAATCCATGCACTTTTCTCACACTCAAATTTTTCCTCACGGTATTTCAGGTACATTAATCCTCCAATTTCTAAATCATGTTTAAAGCGATTTCTCTTGAACCGTTGATTCAATGCGTGGTAAGATTAATAATGAATTTTATCAGTAGTAAATACTCTTTAGCTGATGATTTACAATGAGATCTGACACCTCTAATGCTAGACTGGGAAGATTTTCCAGTCGATGATCTAATACAATTGTGTATCTGATAAAGAGCTTACTTTCCATTCAGACAAATTTACATTAACTTATTTCACCTACTTTTCGTATAAATAACAGGTACTTTTAAGCTGTGTGAAGTTAATTGGTACTTCATGAGGAAAGCAATACTCTTGTCAATAATGATGTCAGCTCATTGATAGTCATGTTGCCATCGCCTGAGTGCCTTCAGGGAGAACCTGTAACGTCCTCAGTCGAGCAATTAACGATATGAGAACGTAAGCTGCTTTCCACATAATGGTCATAAAGCTGTGATGTGATTATTCGAAGGATCGAATTCGCTCTACTATGAATTGTGTCATCTTCCTTGGCAATAAAATTACTCCCAACCTTTTGGTTTTCGGAGGGATCTTTGCACACAAAATGGTCATATTTCCTTGTGACTTCCCCAATCACCATGAAATCAAGTCGTCACATATCATCGTTAGCTGCTTTTGACGTGATGGCCATAAAGTTGTGCTGTGTTTTCATTACTCGAGAGATCGAATTTGCCTTATTATAATTAGGGTCATCTTCCTTCGCAACAAAATCATTCCCAGTCGTTTTGATTTCGGAGTGAAATCATTCGCATAAGATAACCTGCTTCTTCGTTTCAATGTTATATTTCAAATACTTCTGTTAATTCGATTATCTCCATGAAGTCAAGTCGTCATATGAACTGACGTCATCTCTGTTCATCATAATATTTATTTCACTTGTTCCCCTTTCAATCATACAGTATGATGCTTCACCAACACCGTTACAACAACCGATTGTATCTCATTTATAAATTAATAGATAATATAATACTTCAGTAAAAGAATTAAATGCTAGAAACTTTTTACCGAATCACTGGTGGTCAAAAGAAATTACAATGTACTTCTAATGAAGGGTACGACTTTCGAATTTCTGTGACATTCGACATTGAGCCAATGAGGCTACAGTCTACAATGAACATTAGTAAATGTGGTATAAATAAAAATAAAAAGTAAAATAAGTAGACATTATCGATTACACAAACAACGGAAAGCAGCAATCAGCATACACGCGCAATCCAGACAGACTACGAACCTCATTTTGCTCTCGCTATTTCTCGAGAAAAAAATGAAACAAAGATAAAATTTTCTCTGCCTGTTACTCGCATCTATCGTGGGAGTATATGTCTGCTTTTATCCTTACAAGACACAGATCCTAGATTTTCAAAATACTTTTGCACATCAGACATTTTTCAGACGTTTTCCTTGAGCAATATGATGTCGACAAGCGGTCACAAACCTCAATCGACTGCACGTGGTCGAATGAATACGGAAGATTCCTCATATAACGTCGGTGTGTCCGATCATGTGTACGATCCTCAGGATAGCCCTCGTCTAACTGGTTATATTTCAATGCTCATATGCAGCGTCATTTGTTTCGCGAGCTGCGCAGACGTTAGTTCTTCTTTTGTGGAACCAAATGAACGGACGATCGGGATTATGTTCGGAGCCGTTAGCTTCTTCATTTCCTTGGTACTCGTTGGGGTGCATTATGTTGCACTAGGTCGAGAGTTGTGTGTGCCCAAGGGTTCAACACTAGAAGGTGCCTGCTTATTGCTTTTGACATGTTGGTGGATCCCTACTGGTAAGTTTTCTTTATTTCGCTTAAGTTCATCTCCTCTATCTTCTATCTTATTTTGAAAATTATTCTTTTCAAAGTTGTTTACCTAACCCGTGTCGGAGGAATTGCATATGAGGCTTTAAATATTTATTTCTTTAGCTGGTTTGGTCTCATATCTAGCATTTATACCTTACACAATTTTGCTTTCAATCGAGGATATGTGGGCAACTCATACAATCCTACGATGGTGGGTTGGCTTGCATTGTTTACTGGGTCAGCAGTGGAACTTGTGTCAGCAGTTGATATTAAGTATAATATAAATCCCGCAGCTGTTTCAAAAACCGAAGTCGGTTGGGCAATTTCAATTGGATCTATTTCCGCGATAATATCCGGAGTGATCCTGTCGGCTCATTTTTTAAAATACAAAAACATAGGATATTACATTCACGGTACGCAGGTGCAATTCTTCTGTGGCATCTTTCTTGTGGTATGGTGGTGCGTCGGTGTAAGTACCTTGACTGCAAGTGGAAGTATTGGGAGTGTGTTAGGATTGGGCGATGTATCTTGTGGTGAAGATGAGGATGAAGAATGGCGAGAAGGATCTAATATGTATTTTTCGCTATGGCTGAGTTTCTTTTCCGCATGTTGGGTCGTCGTTAAGTTCCGGTCCACACACATTCAGGATTTGAAGTTGCAACCAATGGGGAGTGCAAACGTGAAACGTAGCAACAGTAATGATCATACTGACAGATCGCAGCAAGTAATTGATCTGGAGTAAGATATTTTTACAGAAATGTTTCTATGTCATCCAGATAGCTTGGTAAAGCCGACGTCAGCAAGGTGTTTGCTAAATTACCTAGCGACTTTATCTACGATAAAAATATGTCCTCGATAAGAAAATCTGTATAGCCGATAGATGTTCGTCTCAGGTATTCATGTAAGGAGAGATGACTCAAAATATTCCATAGGTCTCCTACAAAAGAGAGAATGACGTCATGGCTTTATTTTTTATAATTTAAAAATTACTTTCTTTCTTCAACTAGACTTCATTTCACCACATACAATATAGTCGAACCCAATTTGAATGCGTTTTCTTGGAGATCGCTCTATTGCTGCTTTACATTCAGCGTCGAGATTGTCGATAGACTTTTTCATTTCTTCTGCAAGTTCCTTGCTTGGAAATAATGGTAACTTCGACCTTGCGACGTCAAGTTGTCGTTTAATAGCAATGTAAGAGTATCGTATAGGGTGTTTTTCTGTTTTTACGATGTCGAAACCTGACTTTTTCATATGACGAACAATCCAGTCTAAGGGGTATTCACGATAACATCTGTGACCAGCAAGGAGGATACAGGAATCACGTAGTCTAGTCACACGACAGAAAAGGTTTGCATCACCATTTGCTTTATTTGGAATTGGTTGAAGCCCAATTACATATAACCGCCCACTTGGCTTCAAATGTACTTTCAACCTATCAAATATTCTATCCTGATAGTATGGAGAAAACCCATCCATAGCACCCACTAAGTAATCGGCTAGTATGGTGTCATATAGCTCATCATAGCATAAATAACCTGCAGCAGATGCAACCTCTCTAGCATTTTCCGCTCTTTCATAGATCATGTCATTCGCCCAATTTCCTATCAAAATCTCTGCTCTTCCTGATTCATTGGTTGTATCAATACCTAATTTGGATGCTTCGATTCGAACATTTTTCCGCATCGACTCATCTGCCGTGATAGCAGTAAAATTTTCAATAAACGTATTTGTTACATCCTTAGATGACAAACCAACAGTTTCTTCAGACACTTCATCGTCTTCCCTTTCCAACAACGAAGCAATCCATCTCAATGAATGAAGTCCAGTCCCTGCATCAAGAAATCGACCAAAAGATGGATTACCGCTTTGCTCCTGCATATCTTCTATCGAATTGAACAAAACGTCCTTGAACCTCTCGCGTGGACGGCGCACTTCCGGTGTAATACCCATTGTTTGTGTACCGTTACTTCCTCCGCCTTCTCCGTCCTTTCCTGAAAGGATCGTCACACTGCTGTGCAAAAGAGCGAACTTACCACTCCTTCGACTTCGACCGAAAAATGTCCCAATACCAAACCTTCTCCTGCTACCATGAGACAGGAGTAGACTGGTCAAGATTGATATTGTACGCGGAATGATTATGATGATAGCGATGTGTCCGATAATAACACTAATTTCGGAAAAAGGATCGAAATTGTGAGATGAAATGTACACACTACATGTACACACACACTGTAGACACACTCGCAAAAATGGCCTGGTTGAATGGTCGAATAAAAATTCGCATATCAAAATAAACTTCGATCGGAAGTTATTCTACATCTAGATCTACGCAGGAAAGCACGACAGGAATGAAAAGAGAGCGTCATGTGCATGTGCATTACACAGTCGTACAAAAAGTACAACCGTACAACACAACTCTGCTCGGTTCAACTCAGGACTCGTACCATAACGCAGATTCATCTCTATCTGTTATAGCGGACTCATCAGTAGTTGAAATACGTTACGGTTAAGCGCTGGTTTTTCCAAAATGAATGGCACGGCATTAATCGCGATATATGGAGTTTCTGCATTGAGTTTGACTGCGTTGCTGGTTCTACTGTTGCGGTATTTTTGCTGCAAGAATAGAAACGAATCGGACAGTATATTTTCAAGACGGCGTAAAATTGACGTGTCAGGTGCCTATGCGGTTGTCTCAACAGAAGATCCGATTCTGATGGGTGCCTTTGATGAAGACGAAGCTTTTGATGAAGATGATGAAATGCAAACAGATAACTGTATCGCCATGTATGAAATGGGGGGCTAGCTTCTTTTTATTGAAAGTACGAATCATTATTTAAAGGAGGGATTCTTATTCTTAATTGATAGCTTGTACTGTAAACAGAGTATACCTCGTTATAGCAGATCAGTTGCGGTCAAGCAATAGAATCCACATATGTGATCCATTTCTGTCATTCGAACCCAAAGCTACTGGGATACCTGTCTTTTTACTTACTACCATACCATATTCAATAAATACTAAATTATTTTTCTTTGTCATAGATTTTCGCATCGAAAGAAATAATTCACGGACTTCTTCCCATTGTTGTATCCTCCTTCATTTTTAATGAGGGTGTTGCTCTTCTGCAATAATTAGGCAGCTTTCAGAACTCGCTCGTGACTTCCCTGCGCGACAATATCTTCGCTTACGCCGAGAAGTTTTCCGAATACGGGTCCACCCCTTGTCGATCCTCTTCTTTCGATTTCTCTAAACACTTCAACATGATGCCTCCAATGTGCTGCCCCATCAATCACGGTATGTCCCTCAACAACAAACTTTGGAATAGAATGAATTCCAAGCTCATTAAGAGCTTCGAGAGTTCGTTCGATCTCTTTCCTTCCCTGGTTACTTTCAAGAAATTTCAGAATTTCTTCCTCAGACATTTTATAACCATGTTTCAACAATTCTTCTGCTGCAACTTGCGCCACCCTCGGTCTGTCGTTTAAAGCTTGTCCATCAACGAAATAATACCTTGCAACGAAAGAGCAAATCATTAGATTCTTCTTGAAATATACAAAGAATGAATTTCCTGTATCTGAAAGTTCAGGCGACAGGCGATGTGTTCGGGAACATTTCTTCAAATTTTAGTTAAGTAAAAAAATTTGCGAACACTTACACGTTCAATCGATCGTATAGCGCTTCACTTGCATGTAATCCAAATAATTTTCCAATATGCTGAATTAGCCTATGACTTGCCATTGTATTGCTCGTAAGACGATCAAGGTTAAAGTGAGGAATGCCTGCTTCCATTCCGCGGCCCTTCAAGTCATGGGCTTTCTTCTGCCGTTCCCAACCAGCTTGACCACCCCACTTTGCAACAAGACGTTCTCTATTTGATTCGATGAAAGGTTTGTTTTCATCATAGTGCGGTTCCAAAAAGAAAGGAACGCGCAGCACCGAGAATTTCACGGTCTGTTCAGGGTTCAATGGAGAAGACAATACTGTTTCAATAGCTCGATTCAGGTGCTTCTTTCCTAAAAGTTAACAAATAATTAAAATTACATATGATTTCATGGTTTAGAAACGTAGGTGAGGATCCAATCAACCTACCGATGTAGCCATTTGGTCATAATGTGTCACTAATTAGCTCGACTGGGATCACAAGGGTACTGCCAAGGCGCTTTGATAAGGCTCCCGCTGTCAATTGGCGGTATGTTAATCCACCAAATTTCGAAAGCATGGTGATGAGAATATCTACTGACGGAAATAGAATATAAGGCAGGGTAAAACTTACGAGCGTAAGCTAGACGCGAACAAAACTCGTACTTTGTGTTGTACTTAGGAAATAAACCATGTAAATTTACGTCGTACGTCGTACGGTGTAGGTGTCGGGTGGAGGTGGAAAAGAGGAAAAGTAGAAATCACCTCAGCAAGTTCCTGTCAGCAGGAGCAGCGAGCGGGTCAGGGAAGTCCAAAAGCTAAATTAATATAAAAATCGCAAATATAATGTACAACGAAACTCGACTTCTTTCAATTCGTTCGATTCAACGCATAGCAATAAGACGATATTTGAAAGTATGGATGTCAAAGACATCAAATACTTATTTCGCCACAAACACTCCCTCTCTCTCACTACCTACGATCGTAGAAGTTTGGGAAAGACGAGGGAGCAGTGTTTAATACATTTAGATACAATATAAATAAATTTGCAGAAGCTATATGGTATCTTACCCTCATACCAAAATTAAACATTCACCATGAGTTTTGTCGATGACAAGATACAGGATGAAGAATATATGATGCAATCGGCTTTAGAGAATGCGAAGGAAGAAGAAGTTAGAAATCCAAATGAGTTGCTGATTTCATCCGCATTTCCAAAGCTCGCTCAAAATCGATTTGGGCTTTATTTAATTCTGAAGCTCTCGCCACCTTATCATGAATTGAAGCAAGAGGATATACGTGAAGGTTTCTTTAAGCAAGCGGTGAGGTTTCGTTTGAGCTTGGATAAAGCCAAAGATGAAGAATCTAAGACGAAGAAAAAGAAAAGGCTCGATGCATTATATGCGGTGTACAACGTATTATCGGATGAAAACGCCAGAAGAAATTACGATAGATGTGGTTTGATTGGAGAAGTTGCTTCTGCCGATGTTTACGAATCTTTTAGAGCAGGAAATGCATTGAATACAACATCGAGTGACCCCGTTGAAACAACCGTGGATAGTGCCGTTTGTACAGCCAAACAGGAACCAAACCCTTTCGCAGGACCACCGAAACTAGAGTCTGTAAGAAGCGACGCCACAGATAATTCGTTTTTTTACTCCGATGATGACGACTATGTAAGCTTACGCGATCATAATCAAAGCAGCGAGAGTGCTACGCAGCAACTGTTCAATAGCATTTTTCTTTGTGGGGGCTTGTCATCAACAAATAATAGAGAGTTGACTATTGGCGATGCGTTGGCGGAGTACAAGAACATGGTTAATAATGCTTTGAATGATTTATTTGATGAAACAGTTGGCACACTCCAGGATTATGAGAAGGCCATGAACGATGTGCTTACAGCTTTTTTTCTTTCAGAGAACGATGTCACTGCAATTTCAGAAGTAATTGATAAAGCAACAACGACAGAGATGGAAGAGGTTGGTGTTGAACTTTATCTTTGTGGAAAGTATAATCACAATATGGATGTCCCATTAAAGCATGATAGTAATGCATCCTCTGATAGTGATAACGAAGTCCCTCTCTTATCAGAGTCAAGTGTAAGCTGCTTTCCAATTAGTCCTTGTAACGACGTTGATGATGTATCATCAATTGATATCCCACAGACTAAGGATGCCGGTGACGTAGAGGATCAAATTGTCTGGGAACCACGAACTACGCCACCGCGAAAAAAGGCAGTTTTTGAAAACAGAGCCCAAATAACTCCATTGAAAGAAGGATCTAGGGAGAAAGCTCCAAAGCAAAGGAAGATGTATACACTCGGAGAGTTTAGACAACCCTCAACTAAAGATGAAGCGAAGCAACCGCTTTCACTTTTACAGCAACGCATGAAATCAGCACGAATCGAACAAATATGAAACTTAAGTGAATTGCTTTCACAAAATTAAGATAAATTTTATATGTATAACACCTTCTTAAGGTATAGAAACTACATGGACACATGTGATGGATGTTAATACCCGCAGGACAACGGGCACGCAGCTACGTGTTACCACGAGCAATTGTTAATGTCGATCAACAAAAATATTGGAATATCAACTATATAACCTGGATTACAACATTAGAGAGTACAGCAGAAGGGCTGATCCAAAATCCCGAAGGAAGTACATTGTATATCAATCAAATTTCATCACTTATCAGCACATACAGATACGTATAACTGCCGTATTGTATTGACTTTAAAATAAGAACTTCAGCTACCAGTATTAAACTTTGCTATAATCAAGCTTGCTTTCCAGTTTCTTGTTATCCAAAATTTTCCTTGCTGCTTTCATGAAATCTTCCTCTAGAACGTAATCTCTATCATTACGAATAGCAAATAATCCTGCCTCAGTACATACATTTCTCATATCTGCTCCATTTAAACCGTCAGCCAACTTCACAATGCTTTCAAAGTCTATATCTCCCTGCTTTGTTATATTTGCTGAATGAATCTTTAAAATCTCTAATCTCTGTACTTCGTTCGGTTCCGGAATTTCGATCTTACGATCCAGACGCCCAGGACGAAGGAGTGCTGGATCAAGAATGTCTGGTCGATTTGTTGCCATTACCATTTTAACTTGACCTTGTTCCTCAAAACCATCCATTTGGTTTAGTAATTCCATTAGAGTACGTTGAATTTCACGGTCCGCACTAGTACCCTCCGAGAAACGAGAACCGCCAATAGCATCAATCTCGTCCATAAAGATAACGCAAGGTTGATGATCACGTGCATAGCCAAACATTTCTCGAATGATCCTCGCTGATTCACCAATATATTTATCTACGATTGCACTTGCAACGACTTTCAAGAATGTTGCATTTAAGTTGCTGGCAAGAGCCTTTGCAAGAAGAGTCTTTCCTGTACCTGTGAAGAGAAAAGAACAAAATATTTAAGATATATATTGATGCAACAAATCTTTATATTCGTAATATTTGCCTTACCAGGAGGGCCATAAAGGAGAACCCCCTTCGGGGGCTTTATTCCGACACGAACAAACAGCTCTGGATTTGTGAGCGGTAATTCAATGACTTCACGAAGTTCCCGAATTTGTTCCGTAAGTCCTCCAATATCAGAATATGAAGTCTTTTCTTCATTACCCTCAGACATATGAAAAACGGCAGGATCGACCTGGAATACCAAAAATGTTAGTCCAACTGTGTCAAATCTTAGAACTAGTGTTAAACATTTTCTATCTTCACGCACCTCTCGAGGTAAAATCCTCATAATGGTCAATGTAGTCATATCAAGTGCCACACGTGTCCCAGGTTTCAACTTATTGTGATCAAGGCGGCTTCTGCAGCCAACAACATATCGAGGTCCTTTACATTTCGTTCAAATTAAGAATTATTGGCCAATTTTCAGAGATAATTTCAAAACAACTTACCGCTACTTGACTTCACAATGAATTGCGCCTTATCCGTATTTCCTAAGTTAAGTGGCTTAAGAACATCTCCAATAATTTGTCCGACGCTCTGAAGAGCCTGCAAGTCTCGTTCTGTCTTGTCATACTCTTTGACTAGACCCTAACAATAAAATAACGATTAGTTTAAATTTAGCCACAGTCGGATACATATATCACACACCTGAGTATCCAACCGAAGGCGCTTCAAAGTCTCTTCGACTTCCCTATGTTGTCTACATTTGCGGCGATAATCCTGTAGAACTTGTTCCCGTTCGTTGTCTGCAGTTGGGTTGCTCATTTTTCTCCTCTAACTCAAATGACATTATTGGAGCGATTATTGAAGCGATGTAGTAGAGTCGATGCTCGATGCTCGAAGAGTGTCTTTGGCTATATCAATCACAAACGGTTAACTTTGAAATGATTTACGTATCACGTATCTCACGTATCACACCGTAATTTATACCTGGTACAAGAGTAGAAGTTAATAAAATAAAAGCATACAGTTTAAAAAAAAAATATAAAAGTCTGAGTTTCCAATACAATTGATTTAGCCGAATGACCAACATAAGTTCCGAACCTCGTTGACATAAAGAATCATATGAATGTAGCGAGAAGAAAATTAGCGTAATACCTAACAACTAAAATAAT
>Ga0115008_10001586_pt1 | contig 18526 bp, 16 predicted proteins | sample FraStrMetagenome_FD_87164 | JGI IMG/M metagenome (GOLD analysis project Ga0115008, IMG submission 87164) | Marine eukaryotic phytoplankton communities from Arctic Ocean - Fram Strait ARC3M Metagenome | ecosystem: Environmental > Aquatic > Marine > Oceanic | place: Fram Strait | collected...
ATGAGAATGAGAATGAGAATGTCCATGGCATTCCGACGAATGATAATGTTAATAATGATGATGATAATAATCCAACGTACGATCGAAATCAGCATGTTATTGAGGAGAAAGTGAATGATATGGAAGTGGACGAGAATGTTCCAATTTCGTCCATCGAATTGGATTTATATTCGTATCAGCGATATTCCGATGAGACTCACTGGCGCACCGTTACGACGCTCAAGGGGGACATCGTACCAGGAGCAGGCTCTGACGAGATTGGACAAAAGAAGGATCTACAGGGTTATGAAAATAAAAAGAAAAGTTTTCAAGACATGTTGAATATATCCCGACATGGTAGTCATTTAAGTAAGGGAAATAATGTTGGAGCTCATCAGCTGTTGCTTCGTTTGGGACGGGGTGTGTATGGAGGTAGTCGTCGTGGGGAGTGTAGGCCGTGGTGTTTCTCTCGAAAGGAGAGCAATTTGAGGGATGATGTATTGGTAAGACATGCCACGGCTGGAGATGGAAGCGTTCCGGTTACGCTTGTGGACGGGACGAGGATGTATATGACGCACGGTCGTTCCTCGAGAAGTAAACACAACGATAATGCGGACCTTAGAATGCTGAGTGTTTCGATGGAGGATCTTTTGAATCAGGCCGAAAGATTGGAACGAGACACAGCAGTGCGTACTCTTGCTTTAGAAAGGGATGATGAAGTGGAAGATAATGAGGAAGATCAAGCTAACGATAGTAATAAGAGAATGCCCGAAAAATCTTCCTCTTTATGGGTGGATGAACACGCCCCCAGAATATTTTCGCATCTGCTTTCGGAAGAACGTACAAATAGAGAAGTGCTCCGAGCGCTACGAGCTTGGGATCCTTATGTCTTTAAAAGAGCTGCTCCTGTCCGACCAACATCACATATTGCATTTATGAAAAAAAAGGAAGAAGAAAGGCTGGCGAAAGGAGGCAAAAAGGTTCAAAAGATATCCTCCGTCTTAAATTCAAATGGCGTTAAGGATGAGCGCCCCGATCCATCTAATCGGTGCATATTACTTTGTGGTCAACCAGGTGTAGGTAAGACAACGCTAGCAATTATTGCTGCTAAACACGCTGGGTACCGTCCCATCGAGGTTAACGCCAGTGATGAACGTTCTGGAGGGGCACTCAAAGAGCGTATCGTAAATGCTATGGAATCTACAACGCTAAGTAACGATCCAAGTATGAGGGGATGTCCAAATTGTGTAATTTTGGACGAGGTGGATGGTGCCGATGCAAAGACCGCCATTTCGACAGTTGTTGAGATTATTAAAACCGACATTCCTCCAAAAAATGGCAAAAGTGCGAAACCTTATCTTCGACGTCCTATCATATTTATTTGTAATTATAAATATGCCCCTGCACTTCGTCCACTATTACCGTTTGCAAGAATATTTGATGTCCAACCTCCGACCCAGGCCAGGTTGGTAGCGCGGCTTCAGGCAATTTTAAATTTAGAAAAATTGAGCTGTCAAAGACAGTTGCTGACGAAATTAGTTAATGGTAGCGGGGGAGATATACGATCAAGTCTCCACACACTCCAATTCTCTGCTGCTAGAATAAAACGGAGGAACATTGCACAGAAAGGGAGTTCGTTTACAGAAGTTACTCGATCACTGGCATCCATTCTTAGTTCAGGAGGTGTCAGCCTGAAAGATCGACGAAGTGATTTAGCGAGCATACTTCACTCTGTCTTCAAGAAGTATAAGCGAAATGTATTTAAAGTAACATCACGTGATAATATCCGCGACGTTGAACGCGTTCTTCAGTGCATTTCAGTAAGTTTCCTCTAACATTTTAATCGCCTACGACTAATTTTCGTTGTTTCAAAGAATTTTGACGACACCTCGAAAACGATAGATAGTCTCTTTACAAATGTCATACATGTCTCTTATTCTGACCCTACTTTGGATCGCTGTGCGGAAGCTCATGAGTGGCTTTCCTTAGCAGATCTCTACAGATCTTCCAACAACCCAGCAGCTCTTCATGATTTGGGACAGCTACAACGAGTTCAAGCCTCATTCGTGTCTGTAACTTCGGCTGTCATTCACTTTCTATGTAGAATCGATACAACCCCTGATCTAATATTTACCCTGAGGGACCTCTTCGATTGTCGCTTTGGACGCGACGCTAATCTCGTCCTATTGACAAAGTTTTTAGAAGGATTGTCACCTAATGTAAGGTGCAATGCAAATATCCAAAATAGTTTAAGAGACACTATTCCATACGTACTTTGGCTTTTATCGTCGGGGGAGGGTGATTCGTCGTTATCAAGGCCGGTATCGTCGACGGAAAATATGAAGCCAAAAGAAATTGATTCTTTTAAGAAGCACGTTGGCGTCTTACTATCATTAGGTCTTACGTACAAGAAAGGTGATGCAAACGAGGACGTATCGAACACACGGCCAGTTTCAAATGGGGTTTACATGCACCTGGAACCAAGAATTGATAAATTGATGGTCTTTAATGATTTTGTTTTTAAAAAGAATTCGAGACGGAAAGGAGTGATTCCCACACATTTGAGAGAATTACTGGGTCACACGGCCACGTTGGAAAGTATGAAAATGAGGAGAGATTATTCATCACCTCAACAATCTAAAGGCAAGAGAGGCGAAGGAACAAGCAATCTTTCTATAAGTGTAAACCAAAATTGTTCAAAACCTCTTGAAGAAAATATTGTCCATGACAAACCTGACATCTTGTCGCCTACAACTTTAAAGAAGAGAAAGGTGAGTCTCTACTTTTGACTTCAATAACCATTCTTTGCTCTGACGTTGATACTCTTTGGGGCTATTTTTCAACTTCAGAGAATAAAAGCAAGTAGTTTTCTCGGTGTGGGTGCTGCAAAAGCAAAGGCTTCTCGTGCAGCAAGGAGGGCTGCTATGGTTAAGCCTAGTGGCAACTTGACGATCAAGAGAGGTGACTCAAATACTGGAAGTGGAGTTCCGATGAGGCATTGTATCAGATTTAGATACCAGAAAGGATTCACTCAGGCTGTTCGTGTTCCGTGCAACATCAACGAGTTTTTGTAACTAAAGCAGAAAACGAGTAAGGGTTAGCTTCGCTTCCCGTGCAATATTAATGAGTTTTTGGTGACTTGAGAGCAAAACAAGTTTAGATGAATAGGAAAATTTCGAAATGTCAATTTTATTTGATTATTTTTTGCTTCCATGAGCTACCTTACTATTCTACCCCCGCTTGAATCGTCCAAGCTTGCGCGAAGACATGTTGATACATGACAATTTTAGTGGTGTACTTCTCCCTGTTTGTAGCATTTTGACCGAGTCAAAGAGAAGCAAAATACGGACCAGACAAAGTTTACAGATTTACTTAACGACGCTTGTACTTCAACCTGCTTTTGAACTTCTTTGAACCCTTTTTCTTTCCCAGCTTCATATCTGGATCATATCCTATATACAAATAGTGAAAAAAGACGGTTGAGACAATGCGTTTAACATATTGTGCAAGCTTTCCTTATAATCTTGATGCACACCTCTAAAGTGATACCTGTTTATCATTTAGACACAAAAGAGTAAGAAAAAGAAATAACATGACAGCGCATAAAAATTAGCTCGGAAATAATAAATGGATACGATATTTCTTCATTAATATCAGTGAATGAGATTCGTTTTTATTTCGTCATCGCCAATTTTTATTCAATTAATTGAAAACACTTACGAGCCAATTGTTTCTGACTTCATAGCGAGTGTAGAAACCTTTTCGTCGAAATCGGAAGAAATTTCTGATTTCTTATTTTTGGATTTCTTTTTCTTTGTTTTTACATCATCAGAGAACACATCCGCAATAGGTACATTCTTTTCTTTTGACTTTGGAGCATTATCAGTATTTTCCTCATTAGCTGCTTTGAAGTAAGCCTTAGCTTCCATCCTACGTCGCTTCTTTCGTGACATGCGATGCAAACCAGGATCTTGCTTCCGTTTCGGTTCTTCATTACTATTGGCATCAATTTTATTCTTGTTTGTACGAATCCATTCTTTTTTAGGTCGATTATATATATCTTCGGAGTGTTGCAGAATGTTCTGTAAAAAGAATCACATCCTTGTTTATCTATGAATATTCAAATTCCATGGAATAGATCACTCATACTAACCTGAGCGCGCTGAATTTCCATCTGAGCCCTGGCATCCATCTTCGCAACATACTCAGCCTGAAGAACTGTTTTCACAGAATCTTCTAAGTCTTCAATCTTCTTCATGAAGTGCTGTACCACATCTGGCGGAATAGTTCTTGTAACTGCTGGAGATTTGGGCGAGAGGGATATAACTTTCTTCATTTGCTGCCTACGCCCCTCGCTTAATATTCGCTAAGCTGAGTGGGGTTTTGTCGCATGCACACAGGTTCATAATTCATTTACGTACCTAACTAGAGAACAAGACGTTCCTTTCCGACCTGCTCTACCAGTACGTCCAATCCTATGAACATATGTGGCTAAATCATTCGGAATTTCGAAGTTAATAACTGTTTTCACAAGGAAGTCGAGTCCACGAGCTGCGAGATCAGTACAAATGAGTACATTGATTTTTCCGCCCTCAAATCGTGTAAGATTATCCATGCGCTCTGTCTGTGTCAAATTGCCATGTAACTCTCCTGTGGAATCAACAAGTTAGTGGTAATGATACTTACTAAAACGAAACATGAATAGGCGTACCAACACTTATCCCACAGAGCCCGAGAAGAATACGCATGCGGTGTGCCAACACTTTTGTTTCAATAAAGACGAGCACCCCTTTCGTAAACGTTCTCGTTAATAAAGCTAGAACAGTCGCTTCTCTCCTAGTAGATGACTCTGATTGTAAGCGAATAAACTCCTGAGTGATACGTTTAGGTATCGCTATGTTCTCCGCATTTTCTTTGGCCTCAAGTTTATCTTTTCCCACACAATTAATTCGTACGGGTTTCTTCAAGGCTAGCCTGGTGAGCTGCTCTAAGGAACTGGTTCCCATGGTGGCGCTAAACAATAAAGTTCTTCGTTCGGTGTTGCAAAATTTAATGATCTCTATCAATTCATCCTCAAATCCGAGTTCCAATAGCCTATCTGCCTCATCCAAAACAAGATATTCGATGGCCATCAAATCGAAACCGGGAGTATTAACTAGATGGTCACATAGGCGGCCAGGAGTTGCAATGATTATATGAGGAAATTTTCGAAGTTCTTGAGCCTGACCAGCAGTGTTTTTGGATCCCCCGGTAATCAATGTAGCAGTCAAATTCGGGCTGTGCTTTGCTAACTTCGTAAGATTAGTGTAAATTTGGCATGCCAGTTCTCGAGTTGGTGTTAATATCAGCGCTCTTGTTCCTTGCCTAACTCTAACATGGAAAAGATCTTTTAAGCTTGTGGTGTACAACCAAAGTAGGCGTTTACATCACACATCAAAAACTTACCCTGTACTAAACAGCAACGATTCAACGATTGGAATTAGAAACGCACCAGTTTTGCCGCTACCAGTTTCAGCACTAGCGCAGACATCGCGCCCACTTTGAATTATAGGTATACACGAGCTCTGCACCAATGTTGGCGTGGTGTACCCCAACTCACGCTCGATCGCTTTTAGAACTGGTCTTGATAAATTAAATTGATGAAAAGTCATGAAAGTTGATCCAGACGTAGCAGTTTTTGTCTCGGCAAAAAATGTGTCTAATTTTTTCGATTTCTTTATTCTTCGTGCCTCTTCATCATTTTCTTCAGTCACATCTTCTGATCGTTGGATCAACTTGTCAGCTGCCATATTCTTTGCTATCTCAGTATCATCGACTTCATCTACAGAATAATCTTCACTATCGCTATTAATTTTGTCGTCACTTTCTGATTCGTCACTTTCTGATTCACTCTCGTCTTTGTCTTTTAAATTATTTCGCTCAGCGGCAATGATGTTTTCAACTTTTGTTTGAAGCTTCTCCTTCAGGGCAGCTGAAGTCCCCGCTGAATGTTCCGAAAGAACCTGCATGGCAGTCCTCATGCCTTTGGAAGGTTTGGCATCAAATCCGCCATCCTCTCCCTATTCATTCATGTCATATTAAATATTTCAATGATTTCTAAATTATTCATATCGATCTACATTGAACTTACGAGCAAGCCTCCAAATTCAAATTCTGTGTTCATGTCTCCATCTGCGACTTCATCTTCATCATCGTCGCCAACTCCAAGTGTTGGATCCAGCTCATCATCTGAACTAAGTGTCTCAGGCAGTAATGACATCATTCAAATCGAATTTTATTAACCTACAGAATATAGAATGATGCTTGGAATTATCACATTATCTTGGTGCCTTTTTACTGATGGTTACTCACTCTCTTCAAAACATGGAGAGAATCTACCCGGTGCAGTCTGAACGCTCAAAAGAAGAAATTACTGGCCTCTGATGGCTTTAATAATTTAGCTTGATGCGATGTTTTACACTCTCTGTTGCGAGTTGCGACAGACAGTTTCTGTTTCGCTCACATTTCACATTTCGAAGTAAATCATAAAATATTCGAAGCACCACAAGGTCAAAATCATCGTGACAAACTAACTAAATGCACAACAGACTTACCCTCAAAGATGGTCCGAAGAAAATTTCGATATATCATTGCACAATTCGATGATTTATGCTGTCCGAAGGCAATATCCTCGCAGTTGACATGGAAAAATGTGAAGAAAGCAATTACGGACACATGCGAAAATAATTTTGGCACAGTCGCATCAGCCTTGCTATATGATAAGCTAACCGTGAAATATTTGGATATGACGTCTGAACCTCAATACGTCATTTTGAAATGTGATCGAGATCATACTGATATTATTCGTGCAACCCTCACGTTTTTAACTCATTTGCAGGGTAAAACTATCAGGTGTTCCTTGCGAGTGGTGTCACTGAAAGGGAGTGCTCGGACCGGAAAACTAGCTGCGATTCGATATCTACGAGATCGGGTAATTTTATTGGAGAAAAAAAGTAAAAAAAATAACGCAGTAAACGAAAACCGTGGCTTAGATGTTTCGGAATTTACAAGGAATGTTAATAATGTGTTGGAAGCAATCGATTAATTGGTTGTTGTTTCCTGATAAAAGGCATTTATGATATATGTTGGTTTCAAAACTTGACCAATAAGGTTTCTTTATGTCACTAACGGTATGTTCAATACCTAAGAATAAGGTTTCTAGGGCCAGCAACCGTAGATGTCCCAAGTCTCTTCCGAATAGATGGAAAATTCTTGAGAACTACCTGTAGTTATCATATCTTGTATATTTTCAACTTTTCCACGTTTTTGGCATATTCCTTCACCTTTTTTCGCATTTCGCAATTGTATCAATATGCTCGCCAAGCACAAATAAGAGTCTATCATCGAAACGCTCACGCAGTGATAAATAAGACTAAGAGAAAGGCGAATAAACAGCTGTCATCCAACACGGTATTCTATGTACGCTTGGTCTTTACTCTCCACAATCCTACTACTCCTTTTCCAATCCATTGACTGGTGAAAGGGATGAGGTCTAACTTATGCAACTTGTAACTTTAACAAGAGAGGATATTAAGTACCCAGTTTACATCTAAAATATTCGAGAGTGGGAATGAGTAAATTTTAATTATTTTTTGTATTTTACATAATTTTGAAGAAGTTATTGCAGTAGTTCCTCTATCTTCAGGCCCACAAACCCTGTTGGCACAACCAGCTCATATTCATTTTTATCTGCTAAAATTGAAAGATTATTGCGAGGAGGAGGAAAATACGACAACAGACCTTACAACTGACTCTCTATCTATCTTTAATCTGCAATTTTTTCTGTAGTGGTGAAGGTCTTAACTCCAACACTCCTTCTAAGTAAATTTTCAAAAATTATACTTCGAAGTACTTCAGGTTTTTTAAGATAGAGGTCTACATGTACATTTACCGGGTATTGCATATTATATCGCTTCGACGCAAATTTGTTTCCAATTTCGTCAGAAAAAATCGCGTCCACACTGTATACAGTAACCACGAGTCATGAACGATCCAATCTGATATTGCACTTACAATAAGAGAGCAAATAAGTATACATAATGTATTACCAGCATATATGAAGCATCACTATGAACTGAGTCATTGAAAATATATGCAATTTCATACTTTAATAACCTTTAACTACTTCCAATCAAGATAACTTCAACAACAAAGAAACAGAAAGTATAATTCACAAATCACCCTGGTTCAGGCCCAACTAAACCCAGTATCAAAGATCCAACTATACACTTCACCTCCTCTATTAGAAATTACTGTGATTACTTTCGTTATTTACCAAGTCGACTAGTACAGTACTCTAGGATATCCCGACGTTGGACAAACAATTTTCCCTTTCCAACCAAATCATCCGAAATTCATAACTGCCACTTCAGGGCCCATTCCTCCATGGTCTTCAAATTTAAAATTTAAGGCTGGCAAAAAAAATATCATTTCATCCACTCTCTCTTCGGTAGCCTCGAGTTGAAGTAACAAACGGTGTAAGGATTAGTCCAGGTATACGATGCAAACCCTTATATCCCAACATCATTCGTTGAGGTAGAAGCAATCCTCACGAACTACTGCACGTTCCTCTGACATTAGTAGGTACTTTCGGTCATGCATATAGCGCATCAGATACGCTTTGCACCAAAGACCGGACAACTTGGCAAACTTGCGTTTACAAATCGAGAAAGCTCAAGAAGTGAGATAAACGAAAAAACGATCAAGGTTATCGTTTTGAATATTTAGAGAGAAATCTGTCGAGGGAAAACAGGGAAAGAGAAAAGATCTCTTTTCATCTGAGTCACGGGAATACAATAAATAGACACAGACTAAGATTTCGACATGAAAGGAAATCCCGCAAGGAAAAAGTTCGCAGAGAAGTCTGCATTTTTGTATTCCCTCCATTCAGAAAGTACGTACATTTGTACATTTGTATTTTTTAATAGATCTTCGGGTGTACATGTGTATTTTATGTAGAGTCTACATGTAGACTGCAATGTATTGACATATGTATTTGACGCAACTACGCAACAACAAGTCATAAAGAAGTTTCTACAAAATCTGATTCAGTCGTTACTATTTAAAAAGTATCAGATAGAAGATTTTATTATCGCATTTACTTTCGTGTTTTCCCTCGACATATTTCTCCGTTAAAAGTCAAGATGAATTATCATCGATAGTTTTTCTGTTCAACCCACTTCTTGACCTTTTTGGATTTGTGAACGCAAGTTTGCCAAGTTGTCCGGTCTTTGGTGCCACGCGTATCTGATGCGCTATGTGCATGACCGAGAGTACCTTCCAATGTCCAATTAACAGGAAGCAGTTCTTGAGGATTGCTTCTACATCGACTGGTGATGCTGTAATAGTGATGTGACGGGTTCCAAAGTATGCCTAAACATTTGAGCACTAGACAACATTTGTTCGGTTTACTAGAGGCTACCGAAGAGAGAGTGGATGAAATGATATTTTTATTGCCAGCTTTAAATTTCAAATTTGAAGACCATGGAGGAATGGGCCCCGAAGTGATAGTTTTGAATTTCGGATGATTTGGTTGGAACGGAAACATTGTTTGTCAAACATCGAGATATCCTAGAGTACTGTCCGTGATTAGTCGACTTGGTAAATAACGAAAGTAATCACAGTAATTTCTAATAGAGGAGGTGAAGTGTATAGTTGGATCTTTGATACTGGGTTTAGTTGGGCCTGAACCAGGTTGATTTGTGAATTATACTTTCTGTTTCTTTGTTGATGTTATCTTGATTGGAAGTAGTTAAAGGTTATTTAAATATAGAATTGCATATATTTTCAATGACTCAGTTCATAGTGATGCTTCATATATGCTGGTAATGCATTATATGTAATTATTTGCTCTCTTATAGTGTAAGTGCAATATCAGATTGGTTCGTTCAAGATACTCTTCACCAATTTGGGGGCAGCATGACTCGTGGTTACTGTATACAGTTTGGATTAAGTAACGCGATTTTTTCTGACAAAATTCGAAACAAATTTGCGTCGAAGCGATATAATATGCAATATATGTATCTTAAAAACTGAAATATAGTTTGTGAAAATTTACTGAAGAGGAGTATTGGAATAAAAAATTGCAGATTAAAGATAGAGAAAGAGTCAGTTCTAAGGCCTGTTGCCGTATTTTCCTCCTCGTCGCGTTATCGTTCAAGTATTCGTATGCATCCATCAAATTTTGCAATAAACCAAGTTCGCAGTATATTCTACAACTAGATCATTTTACCTCTCATCGTCGTAATCATCGTCATCTTCGTCAAAAAATGATCTGTACCACTTTGAGCCAAAATTTTTGCAATTGTTGTAAGTAGGACCAAACTGGTTCACAATTCGTGAAGCAGAATCATGAAAGCGCTCGGGAAAGTCTCTTGAGAAGACAATGGAACCAACAAACAATGCATTATTCTTACATTCCGTCGCAGTTCTCGATCCCAAACTCCAAGTATACCTCCCAGCCTCTACTACTTCCTCGATAATGTCAATCTCCTCAAACTCCTCTTCTTCATAAGAATTTTGACCAACCCCGTTGTGACCAACATTCCCATTCTGAGGTTCCATAGCCTCGATCCCTTTTTCTACAAGGCTTCCATTCCCAACCGCCGCGTCATCGACAACGCTGCCTTCACGTTTTTCTTGACTACTCCAAAAAATATCAATACCTCCTCGACATCTGACAAGATCTTTGGAAAACACCAGCAGGTCACTATTTTTCATCGGCTTTTTCGACACTTTGTAGTGCGACGATCCGATACAAATATGATTAAAATTATTCTTTTGCAGGTCAAGAGTTTTCTTTTCCTTATTATACCTCGGAGGTTTTTCATTATTCAACGCATGTATAAGAGCAACGTCCTTAATCTCTCTGTAAATACCATAGCAGGCGGGACTCCGCCCTCTCTTTTTCATCGAGCCATCGTATACGTTTATTCCCTTGCAAGAAAACCATTTAGGTGCTGGAGTTTGTCTGGGTGCGGATTGTTGCGTTTCACCTGTTGTCTGTGTCGTCGGGTGCTTTTTTTCGTCTCCGCTCATTGTAAGTCTTTTTTTGTTGTTGTTGGAATTGCAAGAAGTTTGTACCCGTATATGAATGTAAAACGAGCCGAGCGATGGGAATGAGTGTTTAGATTGTATTGGATTGGATTGGATTGGATTGGATTATAATAATGACGATGAAGGAAGGGACAGCCCCTCTCGTCCTCGTCGATATTCTTTTCGCTCTTACTCGATATTCGATGCTGATGCGAACTTATAACTTATACCTTAAAATCATTGGACCGTTTGGCAGTCTCCTTCCCTGGCGCGGCGACGCCGGCGTGCCACAACCACAACCCACAACATCTATTTTTAATACCATCTACGTTGTATTTTTTCGTTTAGAGTTTCTTTATGTATACCTTCAATGTGAAGGGGTGTGTTGTTTCCAGAAGGGGTGCGAAAAATTTACAAAATTATATGCAGATGAACTATCTAATGATTCAAAAATAATACCACAAATAAAGGTACCGTTACTCTACACAATCGATGCCTCTTCTCGTTCTTTATTTATCATGTGCGTCAGGTAAAACTCGCCCGCTTTGTAGGAACTCCTAACCATCGGGCCGCTCGCAACATATTTGAAACCGAGCTCCTCTCCAACTTCTCGAAAATAATCAAACTTTTCAGGGGTGACATAACTAACTACAGAAAGATGATGTTCAGTTGGTCGCAAGTATTGTCCAAACGTAACTACATCAACATCTATTGCTCGCAAATCTTTCATCGTCTGGATAACTTCTTCATCAGTCTCCCCTAAACCTAACATAAGACTTGTTTTTGTGTACAAATCAGGTTTGACCGTTTTGGCATGCTTTAATGTCGACAGTGATTGTTCATATCCAGCACGTGGATCTCGGACAAAGGATTGCAAACGTTTTACTGTTTCAACATTATGAGCGTAAACATCTAGTCCACTCAACGCTAACTTTTCAACAGCTTTTAAGTCACCACGAAAGTCGCTGACAAGGCATTCAACGAGTAGTTCCGGTTTGTTATATTTTATAAGATCAACAGTTGTGGCAAAGTGACCCGAACCTCCATCGGGTATATCATCTCTGTCAACTGATGTCAATACAATATAGTCAACACCCCATGCTGCAACAGCTTCGGCTGTTTTGAAAGGTTCAAACGGATCAGGTGGTGGGGGAGTCTGCGACGTGTCTACAGCGCAAAACATACAACCTCTTGTACATGTATCACCTAACAGCATAATTGTCCCGGTACCTCCATTCCAGCATTCACCTATGTTCGGACATTGAGCTTCTTCGCAAACTGTGTTTAATTTCAATTCCGACAACGAGTCCTTCACTTCAGTATATCGACTATCCTTGGCCTGCGAGGGGGCAGGAACGCGAAACCAATCCTAATTATTAAATCAATAATGTCAACAAATATTCCCATTTATTTTCAGAGCGGAAGTAATTCAATAAGAAAACAAAACATACCGGCCGACCATCTGGCATTTCGGCACCTAAAATCCAACAAATCTTTCTATGAATTTGATTCCAAAAATCTTGAAAAACAAAACAAAAGATTGATCAACTTACCAACTTTTGGGCGTACTAATGTATTATCGCCGTCATTCAATTGTACATGACCAGGCATAGGAACGCCTTTCATTGCATAAAGAAAATATCAAACAAAAAGTCGAGTTAGAATTTTCAAAATTCCAGTATATCATCGCTCAAATCATTTACACACACACACCTCCACCTCCCGTAGATCCATCACCTCTATCTATCGCAAAGTGTCGCGATGACGACATTACTGATGCACTATTCATGTTATTTTTACTGAAAACAGGAACGAAGCCATGCACCAAGGATGGTGAGTACAGAACGACTGGAATCGATATCGAAAGTTTCATGATTTTTGTCTTTTCGGTTACTTATAACGTGCGACGAATAATAATAATAATAATAATAATAATAATAATAATCTACAGATGTTTTAATAGATAATAATATTAGAGGTATGGCTTGTTGGTGGATGTTATTCTTATTTCATCCTCTCATAACTCAAAACCCTGCGTCTTGCCACTAAAATGTTTTACTCCTCACACTCACACGCTTTTGACGTCGTCTCCTGCGTCTTTCAAAATCATCCTACGTACTACTTCGAGGAACGAAACAAGTTTTGAAGAGGAATGATCTTAATCTATGTATGTTTATACTTTTAAATTGTGTGATCCGTTTGTAGATATTGACTTTTATCTGAGCAGTTTAAATTAGTCCATATAAGTTTGTACTTTGTACAATGACACTGCTCGAAATGAGCCAAACACCATCCTGAACACAAACACAAACACAACTCACAACAGCAGCAGGGCAAACATCCAAAAAAGAGTCAAGTTTACGGTATATTCCTCATTTAACACGCGCATTGGTACATATACACATGAACTCATGATTGTTGAACTACGACGGCAACAGTCCTCATCTGAGGAGTCCGTGCCTGAATGGGCTCTCGTGGAACTCAACGGAGAGTTGCTCCCACCCAATGAAACACCAGCAGAGGAGAGTCACGTAGAACTGGGATCGCTTAGTTTTGATGTGAATGTGAGTCATTAGCACAGTACATTGTTCACTTGTTGTAGTATGCTCCATTTCTAATATTCGTATCGGCTTTTCTCTTTAGGGAGTACCCATCATGATTGTCGGCACGCACGAGATCAAGGGGAAAGTTGAAGAACTAAAGAAGCAATTTGTGGTGTTGCAAAAAAATGACTGCTCTGCCGATGAAAATGATAGTGAAGTTCAATACGATATATCAGGGGTTGTGAAGAAGAAAATATTGTTCAATCAATATCCAAAGACAATCATGAAGACCTGAATTCTCTATCGGCCTAATGCCGAAAATGGTTTCATATTTATGTACGCGTCCCCATCATATGCCTTGTAGAAGATGAGAAGGACTCAAAAAAATGTTTTAGATGTTGTGTTATCTTTTTTTTTTGACTTGAGACTTGGCTCTGAATGCAATCATGAACAGTCAACTTGCGTATCATGAGTATGCTGAGGAAGTATTAGCTTTCAAAACTGTGCTATACGCCAGATACACTTTGACAAGGAATGTCGCAAAAAATCGCAAAGCAGTCTTAAACATGAAATGCTAAAAGTATTTACGAAATTTCTTCAAAATCTACTTTTCACCTGTAAACTGAAAATGTTTACATTTGGTTTTTCTACAAACAATGCCTCACCATAAGGCCCGCTTATGACAACTTTCATACGACAGTGTGTCTTATTCGCCTGGACTTATTACGAAAATGACCCAAACAAACACTCTGCACCTATTTGAATGAAGGATTTTTCTACAAACAAAGGAATATTCCCATTTCCTTTTTATTGTGATCATGACTTCTGCGAGTAAATCATTTCAGCTAACCATACGATTGGATTATGTCTAATGTCAAGCTTCATATTTTTCTGGTGAAGATGTAAAATTGAGGTTGATCAATCATGTTCAGGCTATAGCCACTACTTTTGCCATGGCTAAAGGGTGGCTAAAGGCTTATATGCAGCTTACATCTTTTTGATTAGCGTCCGATAAGGCTATAGCCACTACTTCTCCCCTTGGCCAAAATGTAGCGTAAGGCCAAGTGCCAACATTGTTAATCATAGGTTCGTATCGGATACGAGATGGACTTAGAACATGTGCTAATAGATCTTAGTTCATGATCACGAAATTCTGTCGAAGATGCAATGGTTCCGTTGACGTGCGAAGGCATAACGCTGAGCCAGCGTCCTGCTTTCTTTTTTTACTGTATACTTATTTTGTTAACATCTTATCTTTTCTCGTTTCAAGGTACGTTGAGTATCTTGAAGAAAATAATCAACTTCTGATTAGAGCTTCGTTGCGTAGTCTGCCTCTAGCCCACTCCCAGCAAAACCTCGCTTCACTCACGAGTTGTCAACGAAGAATTGGTTTCTACCTCTTCTTCTCTACGCTCGAGCCATCGATCTCACCATGCTTTCAGGCATTGGTTTATTGGCGTTACACCTAGCTACATCAACCTGTTTAGGCATTAGTGAAAATCAAACACTTTCCTTACTATTTGTCGACAACAAACCAAATATAACTCTTGTGTACAATTCAAAATTTTATGTTCTCTTTCGAGTGAAGTAATGTACAGTAATACTGAAGTACAATGAGAGAATTATCAGCTAAGTAATAGATTATCGATCTATAAGATTAATAATGCAATATCATGCGTGAATGCCTTACCTGAAGTACAATGAGAGAATATACGAGATTCTCGAGTAAACTTTAGGAGTAAAACACCTTAAAGTAGATAAGGAACTCATATCACACTTAAAGGTATTGTAGGACCATAAATATCCCTAACATAGAGAATCTATTTTACATCAAAGCTCATCTTTACTGAACGCATTTTGGATTTATGTCGATACTTACTGCGCATTACGCAAAAGCCAGCATCGATGGAGAGAAAGTTTACAAACATGGATACATTGTCAATTGTAATTTTATCTATAATCATTAGAACGATGAAGAAGAAGAACATTCTCGTTTTATTCCTACTTCTTCATCGGTGACTACTACGGCTTCCACTGCAGATGCAGTTGCCGCGTCTACGAACGCCGATGCTGCTGGACGTATCAATTTACGTGAAGCTTTGCTGTGTTATGTCAAGACTTTGCTCGTAAGGTTTCCTTCAATGCTACACTTGCCGAATTCACATGTCAATCCGAGTTCCTAAAAATTCAGAGCATGATACAACCCAGTTCACATTCCGATACCAGCCAATACCAGAATGCGCCTGAATTATTGAATGAGCGGAATTATATGTTTTTGAAATTGTACAACTAAGTAAGATTAAATTATCATTATTTACTTCGATGTCAAATAGTACTACACAGTTGATAATTTTTTAATTATCTGTAGAATCTTAGTAGTTATTTATTACGCTAATTTCTTTATGTCAACAAGGTTCGGTACTTGTGTTGCGTGTTACCCCATTACCCCCTATTCGATAGTAGTACCGGTACCGGTATTATGTTAGAGTGAGATGTGTGTGTATGTGTGTGAGGGACGTTGCGTGGTGTGGTGGTTTCGCATATTTTTGAGGATTTGTATAATTTAGCTCGGTCCTCCGGTCCCTCAGATGCAGATGGTTGGGTGTTGTTGGTGTTGAGTGTGCCCCTTCAACCTTCGACACATTTTTTGGTTTTACAGCTGTTCTGTAGGCTGTACATCTATTACCGATTTTTCTTTTTTTTTTCTCTCTCTCTTGTTTACATATGAAAACAATATCATCATAGATCTCGAGCAAATACCACAACCATAACACTGCATAATCCCTACCCTATAACGTTATCATGGGACGAAAATCTAGGAATAAACGTTTGGTGTCTACCGTACAGGGTGTAGTGAGTAAAATGGATTACGACGTGACACGTGAAGGATTCGAAGTAGGTACAGACGACGATATCGATCACTCTGTCCATATGTGGTCGAAGAAACGACGGAGGAAGCCCAAAGGATCGAATATGAGGAAGGGTGAGAATCTTTCACAGTCTAGAGCTTGCGATCAATTTATTTGTAACATGCTTGTGGGTGGAAACCATCGTGATTACTACAAGATTATTGCGAGTGAGAAAAAAGGTATTTTGAAGCGGGTGTGGAACAGCTGGTTCGTTGATGAAGTGGAGTGGATTTCACATGAGACAATTGGCAATGAACATGAATGTGACGAATATTTGGATCATGAACGTAGCGAAATTATGTTAGAAGAATTCTTTACTAATTCATCGAAACTTACTGAGATTAAAAAACGGCTATGGCCCATGGCAATCGAGGTATCGAAAGTAATATCGGACGAAACACCCTCACAAGTATTTTCCAAGGCCCGAAAAGAGTGCAATGCCTTCGAAACTCTTGGAGAAGGCCGAGAAGGGGGTCTTAATAGAATGTTTACAAATCGTAGTGCGATAAAGTTGGCTAATCTCAATGCATTGCTTGATTTTTCTCTCACCTCCTCGTCAAAAATATTGGATGGTGACGAAGTATTTACTTTCGTCGATCTTTGCGGTGCACCAGGTGGATGGAGTGAATATATTATGCATGTATGTCATAAGGCGTCTATTCCCTGTCATGGCTGGGGAATATCTCTTATAGGTCACAATCATGATGGAAATGGTTGCAATTGGAAACTTGAGCATATGATAACGCGAGACGGGGGATTAAGTACTCGCTATCGAGTATCTGAAGGTGCTGACGGGAGTGGTGATATATACGCTTGGGAAAATATCGAGGTTTTGCAGAAAGAAATTCTTCAAGACATGTCCGAAATGGGACCATCTCACTACGGTAAAGTAAGTTTGGTTCTCGCTGACGGAGGAATGGATTCTCAGCGCAACGTCGACAATCAGGAAGAAATAACATTTCGTTTAGTGGTTTGTGAAATATCAGCTGCACTGTCAATATTGAAACCGGGTGGAACATTTTTGCTCAAATACTTTGGGGCAAAATCGAAGTCGACAAAGATAGCATTTGCAATGTTGTTCCGTTCCTTCGAGAAGTTATCTGTAATCAAACCGATTCTTTCAAGACCTGCTTCAGCAGAACGATACATTGTTTGCAAAAATTTTAAACCACTGGCAGTGTGGGAAGGGAAATTTGATGTTTGGAGAGAAACGATTTTGAATGGAAATTATCAAGAAGAAATCGATGAAACAGTGGAAAAATACTTGATGAAGAAAGACATTGATGTACTGAACCTAAACTTGAGGGCATGTTTTGACATTCTCACATACATGGAACGTGCAAAAAACAACGCATTGCTTAACAAGGGATCATCACTCAGAGACAGAACGGTTGATATTCATCAGTATCGACAAGCATGGAAAGTGATCCGTGCGAGGAGAAAAAATGATCGGAGTAGACTTTATTCCAGATAGAGAATTCTACTGCGCCCCAGCAGCCCCTATACCAACTCCAGATATTCGGTTTTCCATCGCAGGTACTTTGTTTGCACACTTATCGCAAATAGCCTGTTGTATTACTAAATTACCGAATGTACAAGAGTGAAACGCATGAAGGAAAACAAAAGTTGACCTAATTCGTGTAATGAATAGATGAATCAACGCTCGGAGCATATTCTAAATAGATAAAAATATGTACTATCGCGATACAACATTCATTATGTAAAATCATTACTTAATTTAATCAACACAAACTCAACAACAAAGAAAAGAGAAATATACTGCACACATCAACTCAGTTCGGGCCCAACCAAACCAAGTATCAAGTATTTCATTATACTTCACTCCCTTTATTACAAACTATCTTGATAAGTTTTTAATGTACTCCGTCAACAAACCGCAGACAGTACTCTAGGACAATCCGATGTTCGAAAAACTATCACTCAACTCATATCCAACCATACTATAGGAACTCAAATCTTCCACTTTGGGGCCCATTCCTCCGTAACTTCTCTGAGTCTCGA
>Ga0115008_10001587_pt1 | contig 18525 bp, 11 predicted proteins | sample FraStrMetagenome_FD_87164 | JGI IMG/M metagenome (GOLD analysis project Ga0115008, IMG submission 87164) | Marine eukaryotic phytoplankton communities from Arctic Ocean - Fram Strait ARC3M Metagenome | ecosystem: Environmental > Aquatic > Marine > Oceanic | place: Fram Strait | collected...
GAATCATAGTTTTTGAATATCAACATGCAGCGCCAGCGAGAGCCTAATCCTCATCGCTGTCGTCGTCGATCACGGCCCTCCTCCTTTTCTTCGCGGACTTGCGACCCTCCTCCTCGTCGGGTTCCTCCTCCTGCGCCGGAGCCTCCTCCTCGTCGGATTCGTCCTTCTTAGCCGCCGCGCGTTTCCGCTTGATGGCCTCCATGGCATCCTTAGCCTTGGCGTGCTTAGAAGTCTTTTCAGCATCCTTCTTCCTCCTTCGTCCTCCTTCTTCAACCTTCTCCTCCTCCTTCTCGGGGGATGCCTCCTTCTTGTCGTCGTCGTCGTCGTCGTCGTCGGAATCCGAGGCGAGTCCCGCAGCCTTGAGCTTCGCCTTTGCGTCCTCGTTGGGCTCGTCCGCGTCCGTCTCCTTGTCGTCGGCCTCCTCCTCGGAGTCGGAGTCGAAGAGGCCGGTTGCCTTGAGCTTCTCCTTCTCCTCCTTGGACATGGGCCTGGGTTCGGGCACCAAGATGTCGTCGTCGTCCTCGTTGTACACAGACTCGTTCTTGGTCGCCTTGCCCGAGCCCTTCTTGCCCTTCTTGCCCCGCTTGGGCTCGCCCTCCTCCATCCCCTCCAGGATAGCCTTCTCCTCCGCCTGGGACTTGAGCCACTTCGTCTGGTTGTGCTTGAACCGCTCCTGCGCGGCGGCGGCGGCGGCCTCGGCAGCCTTGCTCTCGAGCTCCTTCGCAGCCTCCGCCTGCGCGATGGCGACGGCGCGCGCCTCCTCCGCCTTCTTCCTCGCCGCCGCCTGCGCGTCGCGGCGGGCCTTGAGGGCGTCCTCCTCAGCCTTGGCCGCCTCGAGGTGGGGCTGCGAGTCCGTCAGCGCCTTGTTGCAGAACTGGATGTGCATGCCGAGGCGCTTCTTGTCGATGCCAATCTCCTGCGCGAGCGACTTCTTGCCCTCGTTCTGCTTGTCAGCCTGGAGCGCCGCCTGTATCTGCAGGAAGAGCTGCAGCGCGAGCTTGAAGTCCTCGATGGCGTTGAGCACCTGCGCGAGCCTGCCGTCGCCCTCGCCCTGCTGCTTCCCCTTCTCGGCACCCTTGAGGGTGCGGTTGAGGGTCCGGTGCGCGTGTTCCTGGTACACGTACGCGAGGTTGAAGCGGACCCTGTGGTCCCAGGGCGCGACGTGAAGCGCCCTCTTGAGCGCAGCCTTGGATTCCTCCATGCTGTTGGCCTCGTAGTAGTTCCTCGCCTGGTAGAGCGCCACGCGGGCGTCCATGCCGAAGAAGAATCGCTGCTGCGCCTGCTCGTAGTTTCTCGCGGCGGCGACGTAGTTACCCTTGGCCATCTGGATGTGTCCTTGGTTGATCCAGATGTCGGGGGAGGTGAGCATATCCTTGTTCGCGTTGGCGTCCGAGTCCTCCGTGCCGTCCTCCTTGGTGTGGTCGCCGCCGCCGAGGCTCATCAGACCCTCCGCGACCATCTGGAACGTAGCCTTGGCCTCGTTAATCTTGCCCTTCTCGGCGAGCAAGATGCCGAGGCCGTTCGCCGCGTACAGGTTGCTGCCGCTCTTCTGAAGCGCCTTGGTGTAATAGAGCTCAGCCTGTTTCAGGTGCTCCTTCTCCAGGTTCCTCCACTTCTCGCGGTCAGGGCCGGACTTCACCAGCTTGGCGCCGGCCTGCGCCTTGACCGCCTGGTAGTACGCCGCGTTGGCGGAGGAGATGAGGGCGTACTCGTCGCTGGTGTGGGTCACCGGGTCGGTCTTGCCCGCGGCGGCCCTCCTCGCGGCGTCCTCCGCGGAGAGCTTCTTGGGCATCTCACGGAGCCGCTTGAACTGCTCCTGCGCCTCCTTGTACTTCTCCTGCTTCATGAGGAGGTGGCCGACGTACGCGGCGGCGTCGACGTCGTCGGGCCTGCGCTCGGCAGCCTCCTTGGCGAGCTCCATGGCCTTGTCAAAGTCCTCCTGCCTGGCCGCCATGGCCGCGCGGCGCAGCAGGCACTCAATCATACCCTCGTTGGCGTCTAGGAGGTCACCGTACCGGTCGTTGGCGTCCTTGACGTAGCCAAAGTCCTCGTCGAGGTGCGCGAGGTTGAACGCGACGGGCTGCGCGGATTTCGCCGCCTTCTTCCTCTCCTTCTGCGCGTCCAGCTGTGCGCCGGTCTTCTTCCCACCCTCCTCAGCCGCCGAAGCCTCGAGCGCGCGCAGGAAAAGGGCCTTGGACTTGTCGTATCCGTCCACACCCTTACCCGTCATCGCGCACAGAACCGCGCAGTTGTTGAGAAGCGCGGCGGGGACGTCGGGTCCCCCGCCGTTCCTAGCGCGATTCTCGTAAATCTTGACAGCCGTCTCGTACGCACCCAGAGCGCCGGGGTAGTCACCCGAGGCCAACAGGGCATCGCCCAGCTCGAGCCTGCTGTCCAGATCGGCGGGATCAGCCTCGACAACCTTCTTGAGGATCGACGCCGTCTCCTTGTCACGCCCGGCGCCAGCTCCGAGGCTGCCGACGGACACGAGCCCCGCGCCCTGAGCCGCCGCATCCGCCGCGTCCCGCCTGCGCCTGAGATGCCCGTACAGCTTCAGCACCGGGACGCTGTCCGGGTGGGCGGCGTAGGCGCGCTCCGCGTACAGCATCGCGGACTTGTGGTCCCCCTTGGCCAGGTGCACCTGCGCCAGTCCAAACGCGGCGGCGGCGAAGGATTCATCCATCTGCACGGCGGCGGTGTACATCGCCTCGGCCCGGTCCAGCTTGCCGTCCTGGTGGTGCAGCCTGGCCCGCTGGTACGCAGCCTCCGCGCGGAGCCTCGGGGTGGTGAGCTCGATCGCGGACGTGCCGCGGACGAGCTTGTCCGTGAGGTGGTCCACCGCGGCTCCGTCCTTCTTGAGCACAAAGTGCTGGGCCAGCGCTACGTTCACCGCGGGATGATGCGGATCCGCGTTGAACGCTCGGCGCAGCAGCTCCAAACCCCTCTGCACAGCCGCCGTGTACGTCTCCGCGGCAGCCTCCAGCTTCTCCTTGACGTCGATATCGTCGTCGTCGCCGTGGAGCAGGCCGGGTGGCACGGGCGAGAACTCGTTGAGCTCGCACTGCGCCAGGCCGAGGAGCGCATCCGGGTTCTCCGGCTCGAGGTCCAGAGCCCTCTGGAACGCCAGCCTGGCCTGTTCGAAGTTGCCGAGCTTGAGCTGGCACGCGCCGATACCGAGACGCACACCCGCGGGCGCGCCCGGGTGCATGCGCAGCGCCCGTCTGTACCACTGAAGGGCGTCCTCGACCTGATCCCTCTTGAAAAGAATGATCGCCTTCCAGAGCATGGGGCCGATGTTGTCCTTGCCGCCGTCCTTGAGGGTTCGCGCCTCGTCGAGCAGCTTCTCCCCATCGACCGCGTTCCCCTTTGCCATCTCCAAATGCGCTCTCGCGACGCACGGCATCTGCTCCCTGTCCTCCCTGCGCTTGTGCTGCCACAGCAGATCCGCCTTATCGATCAGCTTCTCAGCCTTGGTGAAGTACTCCACGCGGTTGATCTGGTCGCTCTCGCCCTTGGCGACGTTGACGAAGTAGGACGCGAGCGTGCAGAGGATGCAGCTGCGCTCGTACTGCGAGTCGGGATAATACTCCTCGATCTCTGTCGAAAATTAAGGAAATCGGGTTCGCGCGCGGGGTCAGGAAGGTGTTCGTCGCACGCGGATTAGGGATTCGGGTCTGATCGGATTATATATATTTTCCAGGGTCCGCGCGCACGATCGGGGTTGCACGGGAGGGACGGGGTTCCGTGGACGGGGTTAAGTGGACGCACCGTCGGCCGTCGCGTTATCTAAAATGGCGTGGAAATTGTCCTCCTTGCCCTGCTGCAGGTACGCCTTGGCGATGTCGAGCCAGATGTCGAGCGGCGCGAACTCCTGCTGCAGGAGCTCGAGCACGGTGTCGGGGTCGTCGGGGAGATCGTCGACGGGAAGCGCGACCGCCTCTTCCGTCTGCCCGATCGGGACGTAGATGATGTCCCGGACGCCATTTCCAGTGTCCATCATCGCCATCGCCGCGGTGTCCCTCGGCAGGAACCGTTCACGGCGCACGCCTTTGAGGCCTTGTTGGGCGCCGGCCGCTTTTCTTCAGCAAATTTTGGCGATTTCGAAGCACGGATGACACCGCAGATGTTTCAAAACAATTTTGAGTTTGGCGTTAATATTAATATTGTGGGGTGGCCCTTTGCCCCCCCTGTCTACGCACGCTGCGCTCACTGATTCGTCGCCTTGCCTCGCCGTAAGAAATCGCAGAAGGTGTCGCTGTACCCGGGCATCTTCGCGATTCCGGGGAAGTAGTTGATGTCCACGACGAGGTACTCGTCGCTGTCACCGCCAGCCCTGATCATGTCAAAGTTGAACATCTGCAGTTTCAGGTTGTCCCTCAGCCCCAGCGCGAGGGTCCTGATGAACCCCTCGTCGGGGGGTTCGACGACGGCTCCGTTGTCCTCGCGTCCATTCTCCCCGACCGCGCCCAGCTGCACGGTGGGCTCAACCTTGAAATTCGGGTTTTGATTCGCCATGAGCCGATAGTGCGGGTCGTTGACGTCGGAGCCCACGTCGGTGGAATCGTCGCTGCCGTACCTGGATCCCCAGGACAACCGAGTAGCGGCGAAGGACGACTGCCTGTTGCTCGGGGAGAAACCCACGCCGTCGCGAGACACGCGGGGGGTGACCCTGTTCGACTCGGAGCCGCCGTCCTCGCCGCCGTCGAAACTGTTGATGGAACTCCCAGAGCCCACGGTGGTCATCGTCAGGGTCTTGCTGAGTAAGCCGCTGAGACCCTTCGCGTTCACGTCGACGTTGCTCATGCCGGATTGGTCAGAGTCGAGCCACGACGACAGCTGCAACTTTCGTCTCTCCTCCTCGGTCAGCCTGTCGCGCCAGCTCGTCTCGCCGTCGTGAGCTCCCCCTTTGAAACACGACACCCTCGGGATCTGCTGCGCTCCCGTGGATCGACGGTAAAAGCCGGATTCGTCTTCCTCGCTCTCACCCTCACCCGGGGATGAGTGGTCCTGATCGTACCCGTCGTCACCCGCGCGCTCGGGCGAGGGTGAGAGCGAGGAAGACGAACCCCCGTCTCCGTCGCCTTCGCCGTCGCGGCCCCGAGCCAGCTTCGCACCCTGCCTGGTCGCCGTGTTGTCAGCCGCCGCCGCCGCCAGCTTGACGTTCGCCAACGCGATCGCCTTGGCCTTGGCCCTTCGCCGAGAGCTCTTCTTGGCGCTGCGTAAATCGGGAAGCGACCGGCGGATGGTGCTGGTCACGACGTCTCCCACGACGTACACCTTGAACAGGCACCCGCCGTGGTTGACGTACTCCTGCATGACGCACGGCGGCGCGAGCCCCTGCACCCCTCCCGCGGCCACCGTGGCGAGCCCGTCCTGGTCGTGGATGATGGCCACCTTGTGCGAGTCGCTGCTGCCGTCCGCGCGGATGGACTTGGCCAGGAGCGGGAGCTGCAGGCCCGCGGCGTCAACCTGCCGACTCACCTCCTCCGCCGTTCCCGGCGCGCACACGATCTGCCGCGGCGCGCGCACCGACGGACCACTCGGCGTCGTACCATCATCCGCCGCCGCCCCTCTCCGCTCGAAGATGTGTCTCATCCGCTCCACGGCGTCGAGCATGGTGTCGCGCTGCGTGATCTTTTGCACCCGCGACGGCAAGTCGACGACGCGACAGCTGTTGAACTCCCGCGCGTACTTCTCCACGCGCTCGTCCCACTGGTGCTTGTGCGGTGCACTCACGGGGACCTTCTGCAGTATAACATCGTACGGGTGTCCAGTCTGGTGAAGCGAGGAAGGAATGACGGGCGGCGTCAGTCGGGTGAAAATGCAAAATATCTCGTCAACCAGAAGGGAATATTTTACGCGTCCGAGACCGAGGCGAGGCTGCGCACCTGAGACTCGATGGGGTGTCGGGGATCGATGGGCACGAAGTATATGCCTTGGGACCTGTGGGTGGAGCGAGGGGCGGAGCGAGGTCAGAAGTAGGCCTCATCGTGGCGCGCGATACGCGATCTGCGACCGTCTCCCATGTGAAATATTCCCCGGAGAAAAAGGGAGAGCGAAAGACGCGTCGGCTGCCTGGTGGTAGCGGCGACGGGTGGGAATGGAGAGAGTCCTATCGCGCACCTCGCATGCGCCAGAAGCTCAGGACTAAATAAGCTTCTGCGCTTCTTCTCCGTCAGCGCGTAGCCGACGAGCACCTCCCCACCGCCCCTGCTCGGAGCCGCCGCCGCGTCACCGGTGGTGCCCTCGCGTCCATCCATTGGTGCCGACGGCCGGTAAGACTCCCACTCGACCCCGCCTCCTCCTACGATGGGTAGTGCTGGCCGGCCCTATCTCTTGTGTCTCTGTTGCCCTCTCCGACGGCTCAGGGACAATCACCAGGTCCCCTGTGCCGCCGCGTTGAGCACAATGCCGGCACCATCTTGGAAAAGTGTTGCTTTATGACACACGCCGGTAAAAAGGTCCTGAACGGTAAAAAACAGCCAATTACCCAATTAAGGTTAACGCTGCAACTATTTGCTCATTCAAAATATAGAAGATAATTTACGCGTGCTGCAAAAAGCTATGGTCCGTGCTAAAAACACGACGAGGCGAAAACAGTCCCATTCCTCACTTTCCTTCGTTCAACACCCGCGCTGCCATTCCGCGGCGCGAGGCGACGGGGCGGAGGCACGCGAGTCAATGTCGGACGGAGACGGAGGTACCGGTCACACGGCCGGCCCCGAAGCCGTCCGCGGGGCGGAGGATGCAGGCGGGTTCGGACTCGAAAGCCTCACGAGCTTCCTTAGCAACGGCGCCGAGGCCGTGGAGTCGCGAGCGAAAGCCGTGGCGTCCGCGGTTCGTTCCGCCACGTCCGCCGACGCCAGGACCGCGGCGTCGTCGATGATCAAGGGCCGCGCGAAGGAGATCGACGCCATGTTCAGGGTCGACCCGGAAGAGGCCAAGCAAAGCGGCGGCATCGCCGGGTTCGTCCACAACGCCGAGGTCGCCCTGGATCGATACGACGCGACGCACGCGCACCACCTGTCGCGCATGGAGGCCGCGAACGCGCTCGCCGAGGACGTCAGGACGAGGCTGGAGCGCAGCCGCGCGTCGTGGACGGAGCTCGAGCGCGAGACCAGCACCCTCTCCGACCTCACGGACTCGACGTGGAAACTCGGCGCCGACGTCGATCGCGTGTGCACTTTGCTCAAGGAGACCGAGGACATGCTGCTCGAGGCGGAGGTGGCCATCAAGCTGGACGAGGTGTACGCCCGTGACACGGAGACTGAGCTGTCCAAACGTGCGGCGGAGATTGCGCGACGGGAGGAAGTGGAGCGGATGGAACGATTCCGAGAGGCCATCGCCGCGCAGGCGCAGACCAACCAGGTGGCGCAGCGCTCCAGGCAAGAGATCGCGCTCGAGGAGGAGCTCAAGCGCGACCTGGACGCCATACGAAAGTCAGCCAGGAAGCAGGCGAAGAGGGAGGGTACGTTTAAATCGGAGCCACCGAACGAGGAGGACCACTTCGGGCTGCTCTCGAGGGACGGGAGACGGTCGAACGAGGGGAGACGGTCGAACGAGGGCGACGCGGACGACACGCCGACGGGTCCGAGGCGCGGGAGCCTCGCGGCCGCCGCGGCGGAGCTCGACGTAGCGAATAGCATGCGCGGGTCGATCAACCGGGATCTGGACGATTTCCTGGAGGCTGACGACGAGGATGACGAAACGGACGGCGGGGAGACCGAGGGAGAAAAGTCGGAGCGCCTCTACACGGTGTACGGCTTGCGGCGACAGGCTGACGCCTCCCAGGCGGCCGCGGCGGATACCAAGGAGAGCGGCACGACCTCCTGGCTGGCATCCACCGCGGAGGCGGTCGGCCTGGCGCGAAAGAAGGAGAAGGACGACGGGTCCGTCGTGGTGAACCTGAAGGCGCCGCTGACCGCCATGGGCTCGGGCGACGACGTGTTCGTGGACGAGATGCCGGGAATCAAACCGAAACCGTCGGAGGAGACGGGTCCATCGGCATCGGAGAACGTGCCGCCCGCGCACGAGCCGGGCGTCGGTGAGCAGATGTCGGAGCAGGTGAGCGCGGCCGCGTCGGCGGCGGCGGCTCGAGCGGAGTCAGCCGCCGCCGCCGCGAGGGCGCAGGCGGAGGCGGCGGCCCACGCAGCCGGTGAAGCGGCCACGGCGGCGAAGGCACAGGCGGAGGCGGCGGCTGCCGCGGCCAAGAAAAACGCCGAGGCTGCCGCCGCCGCGGTGTCCTCCTCCGTCTCCTCGGGGTGGTCCAGCTTGCTCAGCTTTGGCCAGGCGGCGACGAGCCACGCCAACAAACTCGCGGCGGATGTGTCCAACACCGTCAACAGCACGGTGCATAGCACGCACGAGCGCTGGCAGCAGCACCTGCAGGGTGGCACGCCAACCGCCGCGGACGCGACCGAGGCTGGGGGGGAGGCTGAACCCGCGGCGGAGGCTGAACCCGCCGAGGCGCCCGCGCCCGCGGCGGAGGCGGAGGCGGAGCCCGAGTCGCCGAGGCCCGAGGCTTACAGGGTGTCTCCAACCTCCGACCGGGTCGACCGCGACGAGGGCTTCGACGAGGTCGTGACCAAGGAGGGGTCGCGGCGGTTCTGGGAGGAGAAGGACGCGGCGGCATCGCCCAGGGCGACGGACTCGCCACGGGGGAGCAAGGTGGAAAGTTTGGACTGATTTCAGGACTCCCAGAATTCTTCATTGGTCCTTCATTGTTACCCGCGCAGCGCCCGACGGACAAACACCGTCGGGCATGACCGATACGAGCGTGACGTCCATGAGCGACATGCTCGGGATGTCCTTCGACGATTTCCGTCACGTCGCTGCTCCCGTCACGCCGCTGAGCTCGCCGCCGACCGCGGCGACGAGGCCCCGCGTGACAATCTCACGAGACCATCCCGCGCTGCACCCTGACGCGGAGCAGAGGAGGGCGTTTTGGCAGTCGGGCGGTCTCTTCGCGCCGGGGATCCCGAACGTGCTCGGCCCCGAGACGGGCGTTGGGCACGAGGAGGACCCAGGCCTGAGCTACGAAGCGCTCTCGGAGCTGGACGACGTGCCCCGGCGTGGATTCACGAAAACGGAGCTGAAACAGCGGCTGAGACGGAGCAGACGGCTGCCCGCCGGGGCGGAGTGCCCGATATCTCGCGAGGGGTTCAAGGAGGGGGAGAAAGGGGTGCGGCTGCCGTGCGACTGCGTGGACGTCTGGTTCAAGGAGGCTCCGCTGGAGCTCTGGCTCGCCACCAACAGAACGTGCCCAGTCTGCAGAAAGAGGCTCTGACGGGCAGTTCTGTGCGCGCTCAATTAGAACGCATTTCTGGACGTTTCTAGCCATAGCAATCGACGAATTATAGACCCAGAAGATGATCATATATCCAAGACCAAAATCTATGGGTGCGGGCGCGGTGCCGGTGAGCCAGCCAGACGCGAGTGCACGCGCGCGGGGACAATACCCGCAGCGACTCGCCTGTGCGGCCGAGATGACCTCGAAAGATCTTGAGCGCGGCGACGCAGGACGGTCGCGGCGCGCCGACGAGATGGCCGAGCTGGCGTCCGCCCGGATCGTCACCTCACATGTAACCACCATAAATAATAAAAGGGCCGGGCGTGAGCTTCCGACGGAGGCGGCGCCGCTGCTGGGCTCGTCCGAGGATCGTCCGCGGTCATCGGGCTTCGGCATGGCGCGTAAAATAGTCGGCGGCGTGGTTTTGGCCACGTGCGTGGGCGTCGCGGCGCTGTCCGGGCAGACGCGCGGCTACTTCATGAGGAAGATGGGTTCCGCGGACCAGCGCCCCTTCATCGTCGACTTCGGCGACAGCGTCTCGCCCTCGTTCAAGCACCAGGCGTTCGTGTATCGGTGCAAGGGGGAGTACGACCTCCAGACCAAACTCGCGGAGAGGAACCACCACGGGATGTTCGACTACTACGACGTCACCAAGGTCACCGTCGGCGAGCCGGGGTTCGAGAAGTGCTACACCAAGCACTTCTCCTCCAATCCCCTCGACGCCGTGCCCAAGCCCGTCTTCTACAGCGAGATGGCCGCGCACAAGGGTAGGATGATCAGCATGTTCCGCATGCCCGCGAACAAAATCGCGGCCGGGTTCGTCAACTCCTTCGAGTCATGCCCCGCGATGCAGCACGAGCACGGCGTGGACTGCAACCCCGCGCACCAGAGCTACGCCATTGGCTCGTGCGCCGCCGCAATGAACCCGACGCCCGCCACCGTGGAGAAGTACTTCAACTGCGTCAAGGGATGCCAGGTGAACATGCTCAACGGCAACTTCTGCGGCGGCGCCACCCCCAAGTGCATGGCCGTGGTGCTCGCGGGCATGCCCGACATCTCCGGTGAGTGCGAGGGTAACCACGTCCCCGCCGAGCGCGAGGTTCAAAACGCGATTTCCAAAGTCAACGACGGTCACTTCGCCGTCGTCGGCCTCGCCGAGAAGTACGCCGACTCGGTGCGAAAACTCAGGACATACCTCACGGGTCAGGGCGCGACCTTGGGCGAGGGTAAGGGTAAGGGCGTCGCCGGGTTGGGCGGCGATGGGGACCTCGAGCCGCTCGTGCCTTTCGGCGAGGGTCCGGATGTGGTCAAAAACGCGGCGGCCAAGGTGGCGGAGATCATGAGGCAGAAGGGTCTGCGGGACCTCGCGGACGAGCGCCTACACAGCGCGGCGTACGATTGGTTCCAACATCACTGAATACATAGCTAGCAACCCCTAACATACCCTCATGTTCCTCTAATAATACGTAACACCGATTGAGCCGACGTTGATATTCCAACCCGACGGAGTGACTTGAAGTGTTAGTTTTACGCCGCGAGATCGTCCCGACGATCACTGTTCGCACGCAGCGCACGCATCGACCACCCGATGGCGTCCACGCGAATGATGTCGGCTCGGGCGTCCCCGTCACTGGGACGCCCCCGCCGCGGCGCCAAACCCGCGCTCGCCTCTCGCCCTATCGTCCGCGCGTCCGCGCAAGGCAAGGGATCGACGGACGATTACGTCGTCACCCTGGTGAACATCGCGGTCACCGCCGGGAACGAGGAAGGGTTCGTGGCGCAGTCCGTGGACAACGCGAGTAACAGCGTCGAGGTGACCGCCCACCCGACCAAACCCACCGAGCCCACCGAACCCACCGCGCGTTCCCATTCAGACGACACGATCGTTCGATCCACCGTCCCGACTCACTCCTCGACTGACCCTCTCTCAACCCGACCCCTTCTTCGCCCTCAAATCAGGAACCCGATAACCGCAGGTTCGACGTCCTGCAGGACCTGGACGATCCCTCCAAGTTCGCGCTCCTCGAGGTCTACGCCACCTCCGAGGGTAACGACGCGCACAGGGATCTCCCGCACTCCACCGCGTGGAGGGATGGAGTCGCCGACTGGATGGCGGAGAAGAGAACCTGGAGCGTGTACACGCCGGTGTACCCGTGGGCGGGGCTGTGGGGTACCTCCGCGGCGTCCAGGCGCGCGGCGGACGGCACGGTCACGCAGCCCGCGCAGGCCGCCTTCCTCACCCTGGACAAGGACGGCGACGCGGCGGGCGCCAAAGCCGCCGCCGACGACACGAAGCAAATAACGCACGTGCACGTCACCTGCGTGCCCGGGACGGAGGACGACTTCATCGAGGCGTGCCTCGCCAACGCGGCGTCGTCCGTGCTCGAGCCCGATAACCTGCGGTTCGACGTGCTACGACACAGGGATGAGCCCAACAAGTTCATGCTCATCGAGGTGTACGCCACGGGGGAGGGACCGGTGGCGCACAAAGCCACGCCGCACTACAACGAATGGAGGACCACCGTGGAGCCGTTCATGCAGGAGCCGCGCCGGGCGAGGAAGTTCCGCGCGGTGTTCCCGACCGATCCGGCGGCGTGGAAGATGACCCTGCACGAGATGTGAGGGCGGCGGGGACGACGCTTTGTGTACCTATTATAGCAACAGTCTTTACCCCGAACAGTCAATATTACTCAAGGACTCTCAGAAAAAAAGTCTCGACAGATTCAAACGCCCGATTGAAGCCTCCATGGATGCGTACGACTCAGACCAGCCGCTCTTCTGCGACGATACCGGCGAGGCCCTCAACGATGCGGCCCGGAAGCTCGTCCTCTCCGCGCTCGCCGAGGACAAGCGCGCAGAGGTCCAGGGCGACGGCAAGGCTCTCGGAAACATTCTCGGTTCCATACCCGTGGTTGACTGCGCGGTAGGGAAGCACAAGTACGTGCAGGTGCAAATGACACACCCCGAAGAGCCGGATACCTTCGTGCTCGTCGTCAGGAGCTACGACCACTGCAACTATCACGCGGAGAACTACCAGGAGCTCATGCGTCGACTGAGGCGGGACCCAAAGACGAAAGGATGCGTCGGGAGGGTGATCGGTGGAGGAAGAATCAGGTTCGACAAGGAAGTGGGGGTGTGCGAGGTGTACGGGTACTCGAAAACGTTCGGGCGGACACCGGGGTGCAACGAGAAGACCGCGGATATCATACGGAAGAATTGCGCGGAGTTCAAGAGGGTTGACTGGAGCGACTCGGGGTATTAGCGACACAAGTTAGACACAGGTATTAGCGGCTCGATTAAACTTTCACCAACCGTCGAAGTTGCCGAACCCACCCGTCTTTGCCTTCTTCTTCGCCGGTTCCGCGTTCGAGTCTCCACCCGAGGCTGGCTTGCTCACGTACTTCCCAATACCGCCCGACTTTTTCAGCGCCCCGTCGTCGCCAGCCTCCTTGGCCATCTGCCCGGCGGGATCCGACCACCACCGGCCCGGGTTGAGCGCCTCTGTCCGCTCCCGCGCCTCCTTCTCCTCCTTCGCCTTCTTCTCCCGCGCCTTCACCGTCTCAGCCTCGGCCATGTCCTTGTACGGGTCGGTGAACACCTTCGTGCTCTCGATCGTGATGGGTTTGCTCGGCCTGTCGTCGTCCGCCGTGGGCACCCGCTCCATCTCGGACAACACGTCCGCGCCGCCCACCAACCGACCGAACACGGTGTGCTTGCCGTCGAGGTAGTTCGCGCTCTTGTACGTGATGAAAAACTGGGATCCGTTGGTTCCAGGGCCGCTGTTGGCCATGGAGAGCACCCCTCTTCCGTCGTGGTTGAGGTGGGTGATCTCATCCTTGAACTTGTCGCCCCAGATGCACTGCCCGCCGGACCCGGTGCCCGTGGGATCGCCGCCCTGGATCATGAAGTTCTTGATGCTCCGATGGAACCCGACGCCGTCGTAGTACCCAGCCTTGCACAGCACGATGAAGTTCTCGCATGTCCGAGGTGCCACGTCGCAGTGCAGCTCCACGTTAATGTCCCCGAGGTTGGTGCACAGCTGTACGTACCCTTTCTTCCCTTTTGGCGGGTTTCGCTTCACCACCTCCTCGACGCGTTCGTTCACGGTGGCGTTGCCCATCACCGTGGACGTGAACGACGTGGACCCCGCGCCGGTGGTTCGCATGGCGTTGGTCTTGTACGCGATGTGCGACCCGACGGCTTTGAACCGTTCGCGCATCGCGGCATCACGTTTCTTCATCTCCTCGCTGTCCGCCGCCTTGGCGTGGGTCACGCGCCAGTCCGACGGGCCGTCCGTGTTCCACGTGTGCGAGCCGGGCTTGAACGTGACGTTATCCAGCGGGTGGTTCGTGGGTGCCTTGAGCAGGCGGCTCTTATCCGCGCCTTTATCTGGGCCGGCGTCGTCCTCGGCGGTTGCGTCAGCCTTGTGCTTAGCCTCGGCGAGGATGCGCTCCGCCTCGGCTCGTCTGCCGCCTCCGCCCGAGACGAGCGCGGCTGTCGCATCCTCCGTCCCGAGCTTCTCCAGCACGCGCTTGATGTCCGCGGACATGGCCCTCGAGTTGAGATTATCGTCCGCGCCGTTCCCACCGCCGCCCCTGTCGATCTCGTGTCCCTTCTTGACGTGCTCGAACTTGTCCAGCATCCGCCCCTCCAGGTTCAGTGGGTCCTGGAGCGTGACGAGATCTTTCCGCGTGAACTTCTCGTCGGTGATCAGGTCTTTCCAGTTCTTGGGCTTGACGCACAGCTCGTCGATGGCCTGATAGCAGTACACATTACCGGTGGTCTTGACGGCGACGATGTGGGTGCTGTCGGTGAACACCTTGTTGAGCACCGGGCACTCGTAATCACCCTCTGAGTTTTTGTGAAAAGTGAGTTTGGTCAGATCCTTGAGCTGCAGGGGCTCGCCGGTCACCGGGTGCTTGCCGTGCGTCTGGACGTAGGGCACCGCGTGCATGATGTCCATGACCGTCCCGTCCGCGGTGCACACCGGATCGTCGAACGGCAGGAACGACACCGCGCAGCAGTTGAAGGGCAGGCGGCGGAAGGGCACTCCCTCCATTTTGTTTTTATACCCGCCGCCCTCAATCGCCCACTCGGAGGCGGTGATGTACCCCCGGTCCTTGCTCATGCTCTTCTTCCCCATGGTGACTCACTCCCACACTCCCGGCCACGCGAAGGCTGGGTCGAAACCCCTCTCTCGACGGCTCTTGCGCTGCCGACGCCTCCGCGAAGTGATCGCACCGATTGAGAAACTCGCTGCCAACAAAATCGCGGCAGTTTGATTTCTGGCAGTTTGGCCACAGAGCGAGGAAATGAGGCTCTCATCATCTGCCCGGCGATTCACAGCAACGAGCACGAGCACGCGACGCCAAATCAGGCGTACAGCGTTCGCACGTCGGTGTTATCGGGCGAAGTCACCCGCACGCTCGCGTCGTCGATCCGAGGGTCGCACATCGAGCCAGGCAAGCGCCGGTTCGCGGAAGTAGAAGGAGAGACGGGAAAATCTGAGACGGAGCAATGTCGACCGGTCTCGGCAAGGGTATCGGCATCCCCGTCAAGCTTCTCCACGAGTCGGAGGGGCACACCGTGACGGTACGTGTATCCACGGCATCCGGCGTTCACCCCGCGTCGTCCACGCGCCCTCGACGGTCGCGTGACGCGCGTTTCCCGGGATCCCGCCCGAAATCTCTGCAGCGGAGAAAAACCTAGTGCCAACCAGTCTGGGGGGCGATCGCTCCTTCCCGCGCTTCCCTCCACGCGTCGCTGACCGCCCACCCCCTCAATCCTCTTCAACAGATCGAGCTCAAGACGGGCGACACGTACAGGGGCACGCTGATCGAGTCTGAGGACAACTGGAACTGCCAGCTCGAGGGCATCACGCACACGGGCAAAGACGGCCGTGTGAACCAACTGGAGAACGTCTACGTCCGAGGCAGCAAGATTCGTTTCCTGATCATCCCGGACATGCTGAAGAACGCGCCGATGTTCAAGCGCATCGACCCGAGGGCGGGCGGGCGCGGCGCGGGGAGGGGAGGTGCCGGCGGCAGGGGCGGCAGGGGTGGCCGCGGCGGCAGGGGCGGACGCGGCCAATAGGGGGACCGCAGTCGCCGATCGCCACCCGAAAAAGTCACAAACTAGTCCAGTTCAATATTAGATTCGCGTCACCACCGGCTTACCATACTACTTGCCGAACCTCTGCGCCGTCTTGGAGTATCGACGCAGCACCCGCCTGAGACCCTTGCGCGTGAACCCCCACAGACCACCGTCAACGTGGTAAATCTCCGCCCTGTGCAGCTGCCACGGCGGGTACGCCGACGCGTGGAAGTGTTTTCCAAACACAATAGCCAAATCCACCGCGGGCAGACGCCGACCCGTCCGTTCCATCCAGTCCTCCAGCTCCCGCGGCGTGATCGAATCCTCATTACTAAGCGAGTCCTTATTTCGTGTCACGTCTCGCGTCATCACCCTCGCCGCCTCCAACAGAGCCGCCCCGCCGTCGCCACCGCGGAGCAGGTCAACCGTCGTCTTCGTCGGCGCCGACGCACGCGAGTCGTCCCCGTCCTTCGTGGGCTCCTTCTTGCCTATGCCGAAGAGCTCGGCCCACTTATTGGTCGCCGCGCCGCCGCACGTGAACCTCGCGGCGACGCGCACGGTCCCGTCGTCGTCCACGGTCCTGACCTCGTATGTGCACGCTCGCATCCGGTGTAATCTGTTTCGTCGGTGCCCATCCACCGTGGCCCTCACCACCGCCTCCACCAGCCGCTCCTTACCCGCGCGCACGCTCCCGTCCTGATCGTACATGGATACGTGTCCTATTCCCTCCTCGGTGCACCACACCGCCAGGTTCGCCAGCTGCGTCAGGCATCGAGGGTGCATGGCATCGTCCTGGTCGTTCACGACAGCCGCGATGCACCTCGGGGGAGGCGGCCTCTCCCCCGCGATCCAGTCCCACCGCCACCCCGGGTCCTGGATCCCGATCAACCTGGCCACAGACGCCTGTGACTTCCTCGCGGCGAACATCAACCCGCGTCTCGGCTCCAGGAACGCCAAGCCCATCGCGTGGAAGGCTCGGTCCACGCAAGCCTTGGCGAAAGATCGGAGCAGGAAGTACAGGTTCAGCAGGCTCCACAGGTATCGCGCGACGCGGCTCCCGAACCCAGAGTCGCGCTCCATCGTCGTGGACACGCTCATGGCACGCGCGTCACGAGTGATTCGAGCGCACGCTGGGACCGACGCAGACTCTCCCAGGGCGCTGCGAACTGTGACGAGACGGCTCGCTGCATTGTTTTTGTCGTCACCGAGAAAACTTCAGCTGATGAGAGTCAGCAGGTCCCCGAGGAGGTTTGGCGCGGGAGCGTGGGAGAGCGATTGATAATGTGAAATGTTTTTGATCAAAAAGACTGTGTGATTCCACAGCGTGCTGCGTCTAATAAAAAAATGTTTGCAAGTCTCAGTGGGCCTTGACCCTCTTGCTCCTGCCCTTCGCCGGGGCCGCACCCGCCTTGGCACCGGCGTGCCAGTCCTTCTTGTAGATGTCGTACACCTGCTCCTGGATCATGTGGGTCATGTACATGCAGATGTGAACGGGCACGAGGTACGGAAGCGCCGCGCGGAAGGTCGCCATCTTGTGGAAGCCCAGCAGACCGACGATGGACCCGATGATCATGGGATGCGGCACGTACCCGTAGGGGAACTGGGACACAAAGTTGGGCTTCATCACGCCGAGCTCCACGCCAAAGTAGGTCTGGTCGATGCCGAGCGCCACGGTGGCGGCGGTGGAGAGGCCGTAGCCAACCACGAGCATCGCGATGGACACGGGATCGTACGTGAAGTTGGTGAGGTAGTTCCAGCACAGGTGCGTGAGCGCGATCGTCTTGAAGAAGACCACGTTACGCTTGAACACGCCAAAGTTGATCTTGTGCCTGTAGTGGTACGTGGCGATGTACATGCAGTAGTGCGTGAAGGAGGTGGCCACCATGAAGAAGTTGGGGTGGATCTTCTGGCCGACGGCGAAGAGCGCGGCGGCGGCGGCGACGTTGTTGAGACCGGCGTACCTCTCGAGCTCCCTCACCCTCTTGGTCCAGAAGATGACGTTCCACGCCATGAACCTCCAGAAGAGGCCGCGGGGGCGGATGGTGGCGAGGAAGAGGTTCCTGGCGGTGGTGTTGTACCAGGTGGCGAGGGTACCGACAACGCTGCCGAAGGGACCGAAGCACTTGGGGTAGACGACGTAGTGGAGCTTCATGGTGATCCTCCTGTCCTTGTTCTTGGTGGGAAGGTCGGCGATGACGTGAATCTCGCGGTTGTAGTCAAAGCCCACGGCGTCGCCGTCGCTGAGGCAGCCGCCTCCGCGCTCCATGGTGAACAGGGTCTCGACCTGGACGTTCTCGTTCACGGCGAGCATGACGCGGTACACGTGGCACCAGGGCCACACGCTCCACGGTCCGTCGCAGTGCTGGGTGTAGAACACGGTGTCCGAGTTGTTGTTGTGGTGGGCGGACGCGACGTAAATCTCGTTCATAGCCGGGATGGCCTGCACGTTGTAGAGGTCGGGCCTGAACCTGTCGTAGAACATGCCCATCATGGCGTCGCACGACATGCAGTGGGAGAAGGCATCCTTCACCTTGCCCTCGAGCTTCTGGTACCACCAGTGCGCGGTGCACGTGCGGTCGGGATTGGCGGCGGTGACGAAATCGTACACGGTTTTGCGCGCCGCCGAGTCCGCCTTGTTCGAGAGTTTGCACCTGACGACGTAGTTGTGCGCGACGATCCACTCGGCGAAGGATGCCTTCATGTTGACGAGGGCGTCGATGCACAGCGGGAGGAGGAAGTAGGTGTGCTCGAGGAGGAGCGCGAGGAAGGTGGGGGAGGCGGATTGGTACGTGGACTGGAAGGTCTTCTCGCCGGTGATGATGTGCGCGAGCTCCTGGCCGATGTACGCGAAGCCCATGAGCTTAAGCGCGTCGTAGGTCTCGAGCATGGGAGCGATGTGCATCGTGACGGCGGCGAGGCCGGCCATCATCGCGGAGGTGGCGACCCAGAGCTTGAAGTCGCCGAGCGTCACGAGCAGAGAGGCCACGTACGCGCCGACCGCGATCTGGAAGTGCTGCTCGGTCACCGCGGGGTGGTTGAGCAGGAGAACGAGCGCGGCGATGATACCAACGGGGGTAGTCACCATGTGCAGCGCGACGTTGAGGGAGTTGGTGTGGTACGCCCGGAAGCGCACCGCCAGATCC
>Ga0115008_10001588_pt1 | contig 18524 bp, 14 predicted proteins | sample FraStrMetagenome_FD_87164 | JGI IMG/M metagenome (GOLD analysis project Ga0115008, IMG submission 87164) | Marine eukaryotic phytoplankton communities from Arctic Ocean - Fram Strait ARC3M Metagenome | ecosystem: Environmental > Aquatic > Marine > Oceanic | place: Fram Strait | collected...
GTCAAAAATTGGGAAATGCGCAATTGGTTTGCTGTCAAAAATTGGGAAATGCTCAGTAGTTTGTTGTTTTATGCGAACTTTCCGGGTTACTTTGTGATCAATTGCGATGTTGTCTACGGTACATGTATATCAGAATGACGCGTTGAAAAACAAGTCGGCCATTCAAATAATTAGCTTCTATAGATCTAAGCCGTTATGGAATAGCACATATCCTACAAACGCAAATTTCGGAAACTCGAAACTGCGTCAGTCGACGTCGAAGATGGTTACGAAAATGTTGATGATGTTGATTTTCCTTTTCGACAACGAAATTTGATTCCGCAGCAATTCAATATCTATGTATGCAGGACCATATCCTCCCACTTCGTAAATAAATATACAATTAAGACTAATAGTATATACCTTAATTCCATATCCAATATCCGAAATATAGATACACAATAAAATGAAATTTCCTCGTACATTCATCCTCGTGGTATCATCGCTCGCAGCAGGATCAAATGCATTACTGGCAGGACCCTCGAACCACAACCATAACCACAGACGTGACTTTCTCCAACAGGGAACGGCCTTTCTCGTAGGAGGTGCCGCCACGGTCCTCGTAAATCCATCGGATGCACTTGCATCAGGAGGTGCCACAGCTGGGAAGTACACGACGATCCCTATTGCCAAACGTCGATACTACGGTCGTGTGCAAGAGGCTGTGCATGATTTTTTGGATATGGGACCGATGGTGGTGCGGGGTGATATGAGAGATCCCACGATTCAACGTTTCTTTGATGTGAATGCTGTGGTGGTAGTGGAGGCTCGTAATCAATCTATTAATGGTCAATGTACGAAGAAGGATCAGAGTTGTCGTGGTGGGGAAATTCGTGATAGTCGTTATAATGATATGAAGGCCAGTATGTATCTTCTTGGTAATGCCTTTCGAATTAATCAGCAGAAAGCACCTGATAACCTCCCGACTGTGAAAGCTGCTAAAGCCTTCTTTAAGGAAATGGATGCAATGGAAAAAACTGTGCTGAAGAAGCCAAAGGAAAATGATGTTGCAGCGGTAAAACATTATGCAGCGGCTTTGGATATTTTGGATCAATATTTGGACTTGGTCGAGCTTCGTAAGTTAGAATATTTCACGCGAAAAGATGAATATTTTGTTTCTCACATGAATTGCCTTTTGTAATTATTAGCGCCAACTGAGAGTGGTGAATACGATAAAGAGTTTGATACCAGGGTTGGTGCTTCATCTCGAATCACTTAATGATTTTTATTATCACATCTGGGTACGATCAACACCGTGATAGATTTTGGTACGAGTAGCATTCGAGTGTCAATGATTCGTCAAACGAAAGCTAGACATAGTTTGGAGGTGTTTTCAATTGTGAAACATAGGACTTTTCGGACAAAAATTATGAGCAATTTGAATGTTGGTTTAGTTGTTCGTGAGAATGTAACACGACGGTCGGACATACGTGACCGCAATGTTCTAATATGTAAATCTCCAGTCCTTAATTCTGCGTTAACCCTGTTAAAAAGACTAGTATTTCTCTTGACATTTGGGACAGGCTGACACGTTGTATACATCCAGTTCAACAGAAGCAAAAGTTATTTTATAAGTAACCCCCATCTATCTTCGATCTGTCTTCCACGAACCTTCATTTCCTCCATAGTTGCCGTATCACTATCCAACTCTAACCAATCGAACAAATCTGCAAGCTCCTTCTCGGCCGACTCATCAGCTATTGTCTTGTTCTGTTCAATTGACTGTGCAGCAAAAATGGCTTCTTCCAACGAAGTTTTGTAGTCAAGTTTTACTGCAAGTTCCGCGTCTTCCCTCCTATACTGTTCTGCTTCCTCAACCATTCTTTCAATTTCAGCATCTGACAACCGCCCTTTCTCTGCTTTAATCGTCGCTTTCGCTTCTGCTCCAGTTACTTGATCCACAGCGGACACATTAAGAATACCATTTGCATCAAGAGCAAATGTTACGTCCACCTTTGGTTCACCAGCTCGTGCTCTCTCCACTCCAGAGATTACGAATGAACCGAGCTTATTATTTGCATCTATGGATGGCCGTTCGCCCTCGTATATTACAACACCAATCCTGGTCTGCCAATCACTCACAGTAGAATACGTTCTTGTTTTACGACACGGAATTGCTGTATTTCGTTTAATTAAGGTAGACATTAAACGTCCCTCAAGCTCGATTCCCAAAGAGAGAGGTGTCACATCAAGTAGAAGGAGATCAGTTGATATTGTTTGCAAATCTTGTCCACCACCGCGGCCTCCACTTGCCAGTATATGACCTTGAACCGCTGCACCGATTGCAACTGCCTCATCAGGGTGTACTGTTTTACATAATTCTATACGTTTATCGAAAAGCTCGAACAAAGCTTCTTGAAGATATGGGATCCTGGTTGATCCTCCAACCAATACAATGTCACTAACTTCGTCTAAAGAAGCCTCGGCGTCAACCAGAACAGATTTTACCGTTTCAATACATCTTTGAAACAGGGTCGAATTTAATTCATTGAATTTTTCTCGAGATAACTCTACACTAAAATCAAATCCCTCAACTAAAGCATCAACTTCAAGTAAATGCGTTGAAGAAGACGAAAGTGCTTTCTTCGCGTTCTCAATACCTCGACGTAATCGGGCTTGCGATCTTGCATTTGACATGACTTTCGTAGAAACTTCAGAAGACATCTCTTTAATAAGCCAGTCGAAAATTGTATTGTCGAAATCTTCCCCGCCAAGATGAGTATCCCCGCCGGTAGCCTTCACTTCAAATACGCCCTCATTCATAACTAAAACGGATACATCAAAAGTCCCGCCACCTAAGTCAAAAATTACGACATTACTTTTGCTCATAGAATCGTTCGTACTGTTTTCATGCAATCCATACGACAAAGCTGCAGCCGTTGGCTCGTTAATAATGCGCCTCACATTCAAACCAGCAATGCGTCCAGCATCCTTTGTAGCTTGCCTTTGAAGATTGTTAAAATGAGCAGGCACAGTGATAACGGCATCCTTCACATCAACACCAAGATGAGCCTCCGCGGCTATTCGAAGCTCACTCAGAATCATCGCACTGACTTCCTCTGGTGCTAAATGCTTTTCCTTGCCTCTCCATTGTACCGTAATTCTAGGTTCTCCTGCGGATCCCTCAACTACACGGTAGGGAAACTGCTTACTTTCTTCAGAAACTACCTCATCGTGAAAACTTCTTCCAATAATACGCTTCACATCAAATACAGTGTTTTTGGGATTGGCACTGACCTGTTGCTTCGCAGGCATACCCACCACCTTGCCTCGATCTGTGAAGCCAACCCAGCTTGGCATCGTACGACCGCTCGGCGTTGGGATGACTTCCGCTCTTCCCAATGATTCATTCCAACAGGCAAGACATGAATATGTCGTCCCAAGATCTATTCCAACTACGGGGGATGGTTCGTTGTCTGAATCTGTCATTTCAATTTGTTTTCTTTTTGTTGAGGGATCGTTTGAGAACCTCGAGGTATCATAATTTTGTAAAGGATCGCAAATCGCAACTGCAATCGTAAAATCGTAGGTCTAGAATTGTTGGTTGTGAGCAATCGAGGAGGGTGGGTTCTCGTTGTTACATTTCGGAATTATATACGAATTTTGAAGGACACATCATTCTCATCAACATCACAGCATCCAAAAAATCAAAACTCACACCATCTCACATTCCATATAATTTGTTTCAATCGATGGAGTGTGGCTAATCCTGTAAATACAAAACTGTTAACAATCCATACACAGCATCTACTAAAAGATAATGAAACTATCATTTATTTCAACTGTTTTGCTATCTGCTGCATTCTCAAATGCATTCGTATTAAATTTAGAAAGCAGGAAGTTCGAGGTGCAAAGAATGTTACCAAAGTATGATGGTCCATTTGACATTTGTCGCCGGTTTAAATTAAATTCTGTGAGAAAACGTGTAGTGAGTTCATCTAGGCGTGATCTTCTGAACAGTTTGATTTTAGTCGGTTCATTTTGCGGTGTTTCAGTTCCGTCTGTTGTTGTTGCTACGGAAAGCGAGATGAAACAATCTTCGGCAATCTTCAAGCCTCGTGCTCCGAAAGAGGCCCTTCTTCCGGCGACGAGGATACGATATGAAGTAAACCGAGCTATAGATATTTGCAAGGCTAATGGTGATAAGTCACAACTAGAAAATCAGATCCAAAGTTTAGAAGACATATTGTTAAATACAAACAAGTTTGCCGTTCCAAAGGATAAGATTAGGGGCATATCGGCATCAACTCCATCTGCTTTGTACGAGAAATCGTATGGTGAACAGCTTAGTAAAATGTCTACCGCTGACAAAATGCTTGCTATACCTGTTCAGTTTGGTGAACGAGATACTGCTTCTCGACTGAAGAGGAGGCAAAATAAATTGGCCGAAGGCAATCCTATTCGTGCCGCTTTCAATTTCTATACATCTCAATTACAATTTAAAACTGACTCTTTTCTGCTGAACGCCAATGCTTCCGAAAAAAGGAAGCTCGTTCAAGAGGATACAATACCTGATATCAAGGTAAGAAATGGACATGGATTTTTGTAGGTTGCCCTTTCTCATTAATATTTCTCGGACAGTCGGTAATTGTTTCAGACCTAGACCTTCGCGACTTGTACAGAAATCAAATCTTAGAGTGCTGGGATGATGCCGCTGCGGAATTAAAATATCAAATGAAAGAAGATACCTTTAACGCTGATGAATTAAGTAACATACTATTGAAAATGAAACTCGCGCTCGACCAGTGGTTTTCGTTTATACCTGAGGAGGATATTAAGGAGGCCTACGAAACCGTAGTAGCTGAAAACTCTTGAATATCGCAGAGTTCTAATTCATTCCATTCACCAAATTTGTGTGCGAATAAATCAATTTCTTTGAAACTTCTATATCCCAGGTTATTCTAATTTCGCAATGAAATATTCAAATGAATTTTAAATACATATATGAAAGAATTATGCACGAATAATCCTTGTATTCATGGATAAATGATGCTTTTGTATTGGTAATTAAGTATGATAATAAGAAGTTATCACATCACTACTGAAAAAAATGCTGGCGTAATACTTTAAAAGGAAAAACACTGGCGGGGTTTTAGCTACATTCAAAACCCATCCCGGTGACAATAAGATAAAATGGAGAGGTTGGCTTGAGGGTCAGAAGGATTGTCTTTCCTAGTCAAACGATGATTACGTAAAAACAGTATATTACGATCTTGTCCTTGATGTTGACGCCGTATGACTCTCTAAAGAATCGTCTCATATTGTTCTATTATACACTAATGTTCTTGCGCCGATATCAAAATAGCTCACACAAAGAAAAATGTGTTGTCTCTGGTCCTTGAAGGCTTTGCTGTCTTCAAGTCTTTTCTAATTTCTTTCTCATTTAATTTCTAGTATCCCCACTTCCACCCTTCTCAATAGTCAGTGGTACATGTGACAGGAGTCAGATTAAGCTGACTTGTATCGACGTACGGACATTTATAGTGTGGTTCACTGCATTGCCTCCTCGTTTCCAATCCTCCCCCTTCGCTTGTTTCTGAAAGTAGCTCAAAACCGATAGATAAAAAAATTACGCTAAAATCATATTAAAATGTTAATTCGATACCGATCTCGTTTGATTTTGCAAAGTTGGGTCTGCTCTCGTAAACGGCCATTCCAAGACCAGCTTCTGTAAAACATGCCTTTGAATCATTTTGCAAGAAAAAGAACATAGGCCTTCCATCTTCGTCCAATTTTGGTACAAACCCATCTTGGGTAACAGCTTCATATAGCTTCTTCCTCACTTCACCAACATTCTCATCCTGTGGATCACCGCCAAAAGGGATAGTTGCTACTCGCCGTCTCTTCTGCATCTCGTACTTAAATTGTGCGTCATCATCACCCTCCTCTGGAAACGGCAGAACTGGATTTTTGAGACTTTTTGCTCCTATGGGAATAGTCCATGTTATCTGGTTGAATTTTTGACCATCGCCTCCCCGTTTGGGTTTGATGCCAACTTCTATAGGTGTCGTAGTTGAGTATAAATCTTTTGCTGGACCTGTCGTTTTGACAATTGTAGTAAAGGAATGCATTGGGATTATTTGAGCATTTCTTCCACTTCTACGTTGCTTGTCATTTATGGACGGTCTCATGACTAATCGTGGCGCAATTTCATATGTAGCATATGACGAAAACAGCTTCTTCACTGGGTATAGCTTCTGCATTTCCTCTGCTGCCGGTGAAATACCTATATTGTAAACATCCCAAAACCTCGGGAAAAATTGATCCGATACAGCTTTTATGACATCGTTTGATTCTCCAAATCCTTCCAAAGTATCTTTCTGACTTGTTATATACGGCACATCATCCTCGTAGGCAATCGTGAACAAAGACTTTCCGGAAAGTGCCACCCGTGCTTCCCACACGTTAGGCCATATGACTGAAATAACCCACGTAACTTCTATCGAGTTTTCACCGACCTTTTCACCTGAAACAATAGCTATATCTATATCTTTGTAAAATTCTTTTGCTTCGCGCAATGTTTGTATCGGAGAGGAAGTTTCTCCTTTCGGTGACTTAAGGGGCGTCTCCCAATTTGAAAAGGAATTAGCGTAAACACTTCGATCTCCAGTTGAAGGAAAATCACTGGTGACAACATTGATTTCATTCTGTAACCTCAGTGCAAAATTTCGAGCATCTACATCCCCAAATGCCATCGAATCGTCAAAACGGTTGTATTCGGTAATGGTACTAATTTCCCGAAATGTTTGGTCTGCTACTGCTTCCAGTTCAGTATCGAACAAATCTTCCTTTATTTGGTTTCCTCCAAAAAACTTTGCCCCATAAACTTCATCATCCTCTTCCTCTTTGTCAATTACCGTTGTGGAGGGGTCGCTTTTACTGGGCTCCTTAGTCATAAACAAAGCTGACCTTTCATTCGACAATGAACGTGGGCCAAAGAAAGGTGACGACTGAAACGCTTCACATGAGCTAAGCGTTTGAGCCAACAGTGCTGCAACTAACTTTCTGCTTGTCACCATTGCGATCCAAGTAATAACGTATATTCTTATTGACACCGCTCTCTGTGTTACATTGATACCTTTACAAACCAAAAACTGTACCTTGATTTACTTACACCTCTCTCTCTCTGTATCGAGTTCAACTTGCGCATCACTGTAGACATGCACTCATCTGATTTGCGTCATCCACCTGGAATATGAAAATACGAAACTTCGCTCGATACGAACTGGAAGGTTACGAAATTTCGGTTCCGTTGTCGTCAACCGTCAACCGTCTACGGTAGACCGGTAGACGGTAGACGGTTGACCGGTAGTGCTTGTATTTTTTTTAAACTGTATGCTTTTATTTTATTAACTTCTATTTTGTGTTCACTCTATGACTCGTAGTACTGAAGTAAAAAAATATGAAGTAATGTTCTTCTGGACGCAACGATCAAACATCGAAAGCGGGGAAAGAAAGGGATGGGAATGGGATGAAGTTTATTAATGTTGCGTTGCAAATTTTTCCTATGCGTTAATCGCCGTGAAAGGCTCTGGAGCATATCAAGAAGCAAGTGATACATGCTTTACAAGTCAATCTTGGTCCCTGTTCATCAAACGTGCTCGTATAAGTATGCACACTCGTATGGAGGGATTAGTCATGAACGATTTCGGATGTGCCCAGCAAGAGGATATAAATAGGAATACTCTCGTATCCTGGGCAATACGTATTGACCAACATTATTTCTTACGATTACTCGAAAGACAAAAGCTGGTTTGCGTGTTTCTATTTTCGTTGACAGCTGACCACTAGTGCACAAATAAGAGTATAATATGTTATTAATGGCTAATCAGACTTGTGTAGTTGAGAAGAGAGTGCCGACACTAAGCATAAATGAAGTTAATTGTAATTTGATTACGATGTTTACTGCATTTCGTTCTTACAAATGTACATAGTTCTGGGTCGATTGCGGGTAAATAGAAAAAGCTCATTATAGATCAGCTTTCAACATATATTTACAAAGCCAACATATCTTAACAACTCAAGTCAGGCACTGAAGTGCAATCTCGATCTGTGGCTGGCTAATATCCAACTCACTAGCACTCTTCATCGTTAAAACAGGAACGAAAGCGACAACAATATGAAAAACGCTATGACTCCATCCGCCGACAGGGTAGGTAATGAAAAACCAACCAGACAAAGCAAGAATTATTGTAAGTTGAAGGAAAAGCTCCATCTCACCACGGGTTAATAAGGGGAGTGCAAACAAGGCTAGGGCAATTGTCAATCTAATTTGATTCCGACGAGGAACTATCTGAGATTCCGCGACAATTTCAACAACAAAAGATTAGGTTTACCAATGGAAAAGTCAAATTAATTAGTGTTTCTTCAAAAAACTAACCTTCTCGTCAAAATGGCGAACAGCGCTCACACTGTTAAATATTGTGCAGAGCAGGAAATAAGTCCAGCTGCCACTGGTACTGAAGGCAGTCAGCGCGCTGCTCACGTGAATGAAAAAGTGGTCCATTCGACGACTCCAGTGACAAATACGAGGTGCTCCCGCTTGAAGTTCAATCGCATATTTCCAATGGTAAAGAAATGAAAATGGACAATGAGCTAGAACACCAAACATATTTAGCAAAATCGGTGCTGGGGGAATTGCGGACAGATTAGGTAGGAATGAAATGTTTAAGCATGATCCTTGATCAAAGTAATCCGCAACGACGATGGAATCCGCCGCACCCTTTGCCGTAATCCAGTTCCCATTTAAAACAAAATAAATACAATACAAAGCACCTGGTAAGATGGTCAAGGCATTGCATCGCTCCTGTAATGGACTCATTTCACGCTTATTCATATAACGATGAACATCATGGTCATCTAATTCGAGATTCTTGGTCTCACACCCTTTTTCCGACTTCATGAAGGCGTCTGATAATAACCGATCATCGCCAACGTCTTCATCTTCTGAATCATAATCTATTCGCGCACATCGATCAATATCAAAATCGCCAAGAACAGAGTCAATATCATTTGTCAAAGAACAATCATCAACAAATGTCTTAGACAGTGCCCGCTCATGTTGATACTGACTTTCCTCGACATCATCCCCTTGTGCACCAAACTCTACCTTCGAGCGGTTGCGCCTCATCTATGATACGTATGCGTATGCAATCCAAAATCTCTTTCTCGATATCCACGATTGATTCAAATGCAATTGCAATCTTGTTTTGATCTTCCAGTTTTCCCTAATATTCTCACACAATAGTTTCAGTTGTTTATCGAATTCTATTCTCTGTTGAACTCGTAATGTAGGTGTTTTCTTTTCCAAATGTATGCTTACTTTGTTAACATCTACTCTTGTATCTGTATTTTTCTGACAGATTATACGAACACTTCAGAAGACATGACTCGGGGTTTGGGGTTGTTAAATTATAAGAGGTGAGTGAACATTTCAACGCACGTTTACTCAGCAGGTATTTCAGTAAGATTTTCTAGGATTTTGGTATATAAAAAAGTATTATGGTCAAGTTTCGTTTCTGGTTTCTGTCTGAATCGGACACGTCATGCATGCATATCATGTGGATCTTTGTGGATCTATGTGGCATCCAATATGTCTTTTTCAGAAGGGCGTCACGAATTCTTTTCAGCAGTGATAGAATAGGTTAAAAACCGTTAAAATTTGATGATGATTCTCGGGAGAGTGTAGGAGGTTCGTACATACTTGAGCAAGAACTCGTGACATTATATATCCGGGTATTTGTAAGGCTAGGAAGCTTACGTAGTTGCAGGGTGGATAAAATCTAGAAACAACCTCTGAATCATCAAGTGAATCGCAATAAAATGAAGCTTAAGCGCAATGTGTGCCTCTTTGGATTAAGTGGGGATCCACCGAGCGGGCAAGGTACGCCAAATAGGATGTTTTTTTTTCTTTTTTTCTGCTATAAAATTTGGTGAAAATAGTGTTTTTATAATCTTAAATTATTAATTCTTATTTCAGGCGGTCATCAAGGAATAGTTTCTTATCTTGCATCTTTGAAGGAATTTGATGAGGTTCGAGTGTTACCTGTCTATAGGCACATGTTTGAATCGAAAAGAGGGAAACAGGCGACGTATGAGGATCGGATTCGAATGTGTGAATTGAACTTTTCGCACATACCTAACGTAATTGTTTCACGAGCTGAAGAGGAATGTTTTGTACTTCATTTACAAAGCGCCGATAATAATATCGATCCATCTTCGATTCGAGTTGGGACGGCGGATCTTTTGGAAATGTTGCATGACCGATTTCCTAATGTAGACTTCACACTGGCTTTAGGAGAAGATACTTTCATGGATTTGACTAGTTGGAAGTGGCGTCGAGCCTTGGATGTAATTAATTTTGTCGCTGGCAGAGTGTTGGTATTACGTCGAAAATTTGAAGATAAATCTGTTTTAGAATTAAGTGAAAGGGAGCAAACGTTGAATAAACGAATGATTGAAATAAATTCGAAATTTCCACCACTACTTGATGGAATAAAGCAAAGAACTCGCTGTATTCAAATCTCGTCTCTTTCGGCTGTGTCGTCAACATTAATCCGATCAACTACGGATAAAAAACTTCTTCACTGTCATCTGGATGAAAATGTTCTGGAATATATCAAACTCAAGAAACTCTATAAATTTTCATTGGTTGATTGAACTAGGTATATGATCTATTTACGATTTATTTGAAGAGAATTTATCTCACGAGTGACCGCAATAAATAGTCTAGGTCGACCTTCCCTCTTCCACAAAAGCAAGAAACAACGAAGAAATTTTGGAATACAAAGCAGAACGGAAAATTGTCTGCTTCCTGGGAATCATAGAGGAGGAAAAAGGACGGTAAAGCATTGCACGAGTTCAATTTGAATCTCATTATAGACGTCAAAAGTGGCTGTGAACACAAGGAAAATAATGACACAGAGAGTTTCATCAAATGTTTTGAGACTCTGAGGATCAAGAGGTTTTCCTATATACTCTAGTTGTAGGAAATGGATACATTCGAAGATACTGCTTGATACCGAGAGAATGGGAATCGACAATTTCGGCTTCGACATGAGAAGAATCATTTTGGGAGGATTGAGATTTGAAACGTTAGAGGTCCACCTTTAGTATTCTCGTGAAGAAGTTATCCAGCAAATGGACACAGATAAAGGCGAAGCAAAATGGATTTTCGAGATGAGTAATATGATCTACAAGGTACTTTCAGATGAGACATTGTTTCTCTACCAAGCTAACATCACGACAATCTTGTTCGACCCCAAGGTATCATAATGCCTAAAAAAACCCAGACAGAGAGGCGCATAAGTTGGTGGTTGATGATCAGGAAGTTCTAAATGATGAAAACATGGATGTGAAACCAAATTCAGAAAGAGAATCGATCAAAACTGCCCAGGTAACTTTATTCAACACTGCCTTTTTTTTGGTGTCATAACAGTCTCGTATTCCATCGAAGAACGTTCGATGCATATAGACATTTTGTAGGAAAGTACGAGTAGGATATATTTTCTTCAGTACTCAAAAAATGTCTACGAATCGAATAATTTTCCCCGCCATACTTCTCACTTTCCTTCATATCGATATCTTTGCTGTGTGCAAAGCCTACCCTATCCTTAACTTGGAGTCACAACACAGCAAGACTCTCATTGCTGACCTACCGGTAGTGCGAAAATATAGCCAATGCCCAAATCCAAGTTCCACGTTTAGCACTGGTATTACTGCGAAAAAGGCCCAGTGTTGACATAGTAGCACAGGACAACCTCAGAATAAAGTATCCCGCTTTGTCAGTAACACAATTCATTATCACTAATACAAACAACATTAATATATTTACACCATCTACATAACTTAAGGCATGGTATCAATATCGATAGATATTTCTCGAACAAGGCGCTGGAGACTACGATTTTTTGCCAATTCAGGGACAACTATACTTTCAAGTAGAGATTTTCTAGACATACCAAGAATTTTTGACTTCTCGTCTCCTAGCCACCACCAGCACCTATTGTCAACGAAGCCTACAACATCTTTCCCCTGTACCAAGTCTAACAAGAACCGAACATCATTACCATCGCAGTCACTGCTCGAGGCAATGCGATGGGCATATCTACCAAGCCAATATTTGAACGCTTTTGAATCTTTCAGCAAAATTGCACATGCCATTCTATCTTCGCAATGCGATCTGGTTACGTCAAGGCCTGATCGCGGTATAGAACCAATTTTGTGAGACGGGCCGCACAATGCCTGAATATCGGATAAACCAGGACTCGATTCCTTTTTCGAGGAAAATTCGTATGTTGACGTCGAAATGAACGAATAAAAGTTTGAAAGAACGAAACGATGGTCAGTGAATCTTTGCCACAACTCAAGGTCTTTATCATAAATGAATGCATGATAATGAGCACCATCACCAGAAGACAAAACAAGCAATATCCCTGCTTTTGTCATTTGAATGCGTTCGATTTGCGGCGATTTCTTAGCTGTGCAAAAATTTGACATGTTATAAAATGCCGGTGACATGGTGCCTCGATAAATGCATTTTCGCGTTGGGGATAGCGACAGAAAATGGAATGACAAATCAGAGCAAACGACTAACATTGTTGTTAATCGACTACGTTCATTATTGTCATTAGTATCTTCATAGAAGTGAATGGAATAAATAGCAGATTTCAAAACTAATGGTGGCGAAGCTCGTATAATTTTTCCAGATGAAAAATGTTGACATGGTGAAGTACCATAAAGATATACACTGCCATCCATAGAGCCGAGTGCCAAAAAAGATTCCGAGGATGCTAACGTAGTTATTCGAGCATATACAAGAGTTTCTTGCCAAAGAATATTTCCGAGCTCAGATATGATCAATACTGCGTTTTCTCCTTCGTTTGATACATCACATAGCGTTTTGCCTGTGGTCGATGATTCGTTGAGGCATATCGATAAATTTGAAACATTTGCCGGCTTACTGTAGAAAGCACTTGGATGATCAAAAAGTTCAACACCATTTTGCTTCACTACATTAGGAGTATGTGGTTTGAGTAATATAGAGTCCTTCCGAGCATTATTTAAAGTAGTATCATTTGAGAGCTTTATACGTTTGATTGCTCTCTCTGTTGCCTCTTTTGCCTTTGATATTGGATCTAAGTTGGATGATAATGGTTTATTCTTCTTGATAGATTCTTGATTTGTGCATACTGGAACAACATTTATAAGCTGAGGTCGTATACGCTTTTTACCTGTCTTTGAAGAGTATTTAGGCTTTACCATATTGATTTTTGGCGTTCGAGAGAAAGTTGGCGTAGCAATAGATTTATTCACCGACTCTGAATCAAGTAATACGGCAACTGAATCCTCAACCAAGTTACCTGTTGACGTAGAAGTCTGCGCGATTGTTTCCACTCCATATTTACTTTTAAAATGATCTTTTCGCTTTGTAATTTGACCAACTTCGTCTTCAGATAAGTTGACCATTACAATTGATCCATCCAATGATGAGATAAAAATAACGATACTCCTTTCGAACCCTTCACAAAATCTAATATCTGTTATACTTGTTTTGCTAACGTATAATTTAAAGATGGGTTTTGAAGCTTTTGTGCTCCACAATGTCAACAAACCACGTTTGTCGCCTAGTGCCAAGAGTTTGTGACCACCTTCAACAAAGTCTTCACAGAAGTCACTAGCACACACACTTTGTTTATGACCGACTAAATTTATAGTATTTTCCGACGACCACTTACTTCGCTTGAGCATAGCTGCAATGGGTTTATTTTTCATGGTAACGTTTGTACAGCATAGATGTGATCCATCAGGAGACCAACTGATTCGTGAAAACTAGAGGCAATTTATGATAGAAATCATAAGAGATGTTCGCATATTTCAAAACTGTAGGAACTGTAACTTACCAGTGATTGTGCAGATGAAGGCAGTACAAGATTGGAATTGTCTTTGCCTCGAGGGTCTGTCGAAAAATCTACACATTTCTCTAACTCGCCATCCAGCGTCCAGATACAGATTTTGCAATCGTCGCCTGCCGTTGCCAAATAAGTATTCAGAGGATCAAAAGCCACTCCTTTAACGAGACTCGTATGTCCACCATGAAGAACTTTCAGCGGAGATAGGATCATACCATTTGACGAATGAAGGTCCCATAGAATCAACGGCGATTCTTTGTCCAGGCTACAGGAGCACAGAATCCTATCATCACAACTAAAATCCACACCAACCACATCTAAATTATGACCCTTACAAAGTTTCGTTCGCATCCAACTTCCACTATCATCCACCAAATTGAACTTATGCTCGTCTCCATTCGTCATCATTTTCGTATAAATACAAACTTGAGTATCATCCCCAGCCGACGCCAAGAACTTCCCATCGTGCGAGAAGCGTAACGCTAAAACGGAACCCTCATGTGCACCAAGCGTGGCAAGAAGTCTAGAATCCTTCCCTTCCCCATCACCATTCACATGCTTTTCTAACAACGTTGTACCATTGACATTCTTCCCAGCAGTTACGGAAGTAGTAGTAATACTATCACCAGGTCCATCCTGCGGCAACGATACATTCAACGATTCATACTCACTCTCCTGACTTTCATCACCATTCACATCACCATCGCCCGGCTGATATTCGGACGTCTTCCAATCCGTCACGATCCCCGTCGGTTGAAATTCCATCGCTTTCCCATCCCAAATACGAACTTTCCCATCGCTACCTGCCGTGGCAAAGTATGCGGCATCGGATGTCACGTCTACGCTGTATATCGCTCCTTTGGATTTGGTCCTTATCCAATACGGCACTTCGACGAGTGGCATTGCTTTCCGGTGGGGTGAGTGTTTTCTATGTTGTTTTTGAATCTTTGGATTCACTGTGCTGCACTGGTGTATGAATTTAATTTAGGATGTTGTGTTGTATAATTGAGATGATAACAATGAACAATGATTTTTTTTTAAACTGTATGCTTTTATTTTATTAACTTCTACTCTTATATTGTCGGTGGATGGATGGAATCCATCCAAAATTATTTTATTATATTGCGATTGGTTATTTTAACGTTTTATCAATAATACACATATACATGTAGATCTATTCATACATGCACGTTACGCACGATGATGATGATAGGCCTATCTCTCTCTCTAGAAAGCTATAGAGAGAAGGATGAGATGATGTTGATGGTGATAATTTTTTAAAAAGAGATATATATATATACCGTATACCGTATATGTATTTGGGTAAAATCTCTACTCTCTACTCCCTCTCTATCTACGACAAGGATGACGCCCTATGTCACTTAACGGTAGAGCATTTGTTTAGTGCTATAATGGAATATTCCCCAGACCCTGGAAATTGGTGGAAAGTGGAATGTACACGTATTTCTTGGAAAATACACAAAATTGGACAAACATATTCCACATCGGACATTCGGTCCAATGACTATCGATGACACGCGTTGTAGTAGTTGTTGTGTGTGTGCCAAAAGTCCACATACATACAACATGGAGAGTAGGAGTAGGAGTAGGAGTTGGGTCGATGAATGCAAACGTGTAACATTGCCAGATTGTATACACACCAACCGACACCGACCATTTTTATTGATGTAATAGAATGGTAATTACTTCATTCATTAATCTAACGATTGGAAATATCATCGCACCTGATCCGGTATGGGAAGAAGAAGAACGGAAGAAAGTTGAGAGTGGTGAAAAACTTACCCTGTCGGATGCTATAGGTAGGTTGAAAATGATATGTAGTTTTATAGGCACGAATGAGATGAAACCGGGAATGATTTTGTGTCTGTTTGTAACTGTGATATATTGGTTCTAACCTTGGATGGAGATATTGTTGCAGTTTGTACACTTACCTTATATGCTTTCCTCTCTCTCTCTCTCTCCCTCTCTCGTGTATGAACAAAAGGTCAGTATTTTGCCCCAGACGAAGCTTTCTTAGCAAAACGTTATCCGAAGTATAAGTTAGATGATAATAGGATACAAAGTGCAGATGAATTTGAGACTCCCAATGCGTCCACAGCTTTCATGTCACCTGTCCAAATGACGGATACTGATTGTTATGAAGATGATTTGACAGAAGTCCGTAAATTGACTTTGGAAGCTTGTCATGGGACTGCTGAAAGTCTAGCTGCCTCTTCAAAGAGTTGGGAACATACGAAAGATTTCTTTACTCTTTGTTGTTCGATGAAGAAGCTCAAAGATTCAAAGAAAATAAAAATGAAAAAGATGTTACAGAAGCATCCAGGTTTAGCTTTGGCTAGAAGCGTTCAATTGGGGAACATGTGTCCTGATGGCTTTTCTCCTCTACATGCAGCTGCTTACGTCGGAAACACAAGCGTGGTCGACGTTTTGTTGGAGTATGCTTCCAATCAAACTCGGTTTAGCACAGCTTATTATTTGGGCTTGCGAGATAACCAGGGGCGTACCGCTCTGCATGTTTCAGCCGATTGTGGACATGTCGAGGTTACTGAAAAGTTGAGAATGGCTATGGAAGAAAGTGGTAGTAATCCGATTGGGAATGAAGCGCCAATTGATTTATGTAGAAGGACCCCACTTGGATGGGCTCTTACTTCGAAGAATGCTTCAGCTACGAAAAATAGAAAACGCTTAGAGTCAATTTTATTGTCACCGGGAGATCGAAGCATTTATTCTCAAAGACCTCTTTCGGTTCGATGCTCGTCAAACAAGAAAAGTGAAAATAGATTTGGAAGACCATCTGCAGATATTGCATTTGGATATACAGATATGCCAGGAAGAAGAATAAATATGGAAGATGCAGTGTGTCACCACGAAGAAATACCATCTCATCCAGACATTTCACTTTTCGGCGTTTTTGATGGACATGGCAATGCAGCTGTTTCTGACTACGTTTCGAAAAATATGCTGACTTGCATCTTGTCGACAAATGGTTTCGGTAGTCAAGCGTCGACATCAGAATTAGAAGAATGTTTAAGGCAAGCTTGCCTTGATATCGACGAAAAACTAAAGAACGAGTTAGCAGACGAGTCGAAAAAGGGAGGTAGTACGGGTATAATTGCACTTATCACTTCGACCCATATACTTGTAGCTAACGTCGGAGATTCTAGAGCAATTCTTGTGCAAAACATATCCAATGTTGGCGACGATGAACTGCAAGATGAGAATATTCGACCTGATACTTGCGTAGTGCATAAATTGAGTGACGATCATACGCCGAGTCTACAGGCCGAACGAGAACGAATTGAAACTGCTGGCCTCACGATAAAGTCGTTTGAAATAAATAATAGTGTCACTGAAGAGCCTTCACTTGTCTGGAAAGTCAGTGATGAATCATCGTCAAGTATGCTGGGTATGTCTCGCGCGTTTGGGGATTTTGACTTCAAGAAGAACAAGATTCTACCAAATATATCTCAGGCAATAATTGCTCTGCCGGAAATTAAGACCTACGAACGCTCGAAAGGTGATCTATTCTTAGTTCTTGCTTGCGATGGTATCTGGGATGTTATGGATGGTGAGGAATGTTCATCATTCATTCTGAACGAGTGGAAATTGAAATCCTCAGGTGAAGACATTTCAAGGATTTGCGATAATCTTGTACAAGAATGTTTCGATAAAGGTTCTGACGACAACATGACAGCTTTAATAGTGTCTCTTCATAATCCTCTTGTGGGAATTGGTAAGAATCTCAACTTCGGAGACATATAAGATATAAGGCAAGATATCAACGTTGATTTAAGCTAGCAAGATTTTTATCATTGAGACAAGTTCAGTTACATGTATATATGAAGCTCGGAGAATACTTTTCTAAATTTGAAATGCTTTGGTTTTTATATCATCCGTGGGGTTGTTTGTAAACTGAACACTTCTGATCAGTATGTACGAGCCTACGATTATGATAGTAGAGAATGATTCGAAAGTCCAGTTGCTTGGAAAAAAGTTTTCTTCCTGTTTAACTTAGAGACATATTCAAAATTCGCACCAAAGTCAATCACAAATACATATATAGTATCATCTACGAAACACATAGTTCGATACTTGAATCATATACACACTATTTACGCATTACAACCACGAATCAAACACCCGTCCACTCCGACCCCATCATCGCGCATCATCAGTTTATCGCCAAACCAACACAGAACAATTTCAAAAACGGCGAGTTACCTCCACAAACCACTCCACATTTTTATTACATACGAAGTATTTATTATTACTACAATACCAAACCAAAACAGACCAAACCAAAACAGAGGAAAATACCATGATGCAAGCATCTCCCAATACACGCGCAAAGCACGTCTTCGGCGACATCGTTGCTACGACGTGCATCAAGAAAAAACTCGATGTAGATGAAGTACCACGACAATACGACGATGAAATGACAATTCGCGAACACCCTAATGATTTTCCAGCCGAGGAGGATACAAATGAAGAAAACGGTTCTGATCGGAATCATGATTCTAACAACAACAACAACAACAACAACAACAACAACAA
>Ga0115008_10001593_pt1 | contig 18516 bp, 13 predicted proteins | sample FraStrMetagenome_FD_87164 | JGI IMG/M metagenome (GOLD analysis project Ga0115008, IMG submission 87164) | Marine eukaryotic phytoplankton communities from Arctic Ocean - Fram Strait ARC3M Metagenome | ecosystem: Environmental > Aquatic > Marine > Oceanic | place: Fram Strait | collected...
AGAGATTTTGCAGGCCGTGCACGTACCAAAAAATTAACACCTCAAGAGATGGACGGCAGTACCTTTACGGTGTCCAACTTAGGAATGTTTGGTATAGAGAGTTTTACATCGATTATCAACCAACCCAACTCAGCGATTTTATCGGTGGGAGCCATTGTTCAAAAACCAGTGGTTAAAAACGGACAGATCGTGGTTGGAAACACCATCAAACTCACCCTTGCTTGCGATCACCGAACGGTAGATGGCGCAACAGGTGCACAGTTTCTGCAAACTCTTAAGGGGTATGTTGAGAATCCTGTCACGATGTTAGTTTAAAAATTAATAAAAAAAACAGCTATAATTAAAAAAATCCACTCAAATGAGTGGATTTTTTTAATTACACTGAATCATAACCTACTCCATGTGCGTATGTTATCAATCTTTAAATTCTAGTACGAAACGAACCCCTTAAATATCTGATTCATAAAAAAAAAGCATTTTATTTGATTCATTTTGTATATTGTTCAACTATTAATCAATTTAAAATGATCATGACAACATTTAAAGGATTAACAAATCTTAGAAATTTATTGGTATTATTAATTTTCTTTTGCTTTGTAAGCTGTAATGACGAACCAACTGGCAACCTTGGAGAATCCAACACACCATCTTCATCCGTAACATTATTAGAAAGTTTTGGGAGTCAAATGAATAGCGATTTCATGGGACGTGTAGTAGACAACCTAAACAATCCTATCAGCGGGGCAACGGTTCAAATTGGAAGCAGCACAACTGACACTGATATCAACGGCATCTTTATTATAAAAAATGCACAAGCCTATGAGAAGTTTGCATTTATTAAAGTCGAAAAAGCAGGTTTCCTACACGGCTCAAGGTCAGTCGTGCCAACGGCAGGAATCAATCAAGTTAAAATAATGTTATTACCACAAACTGTGACGCAAACAGTGAGTTCTGGAGCTGCCGAAACCGTTAGTTTAAGCAATGGTGCGGCCATTGAACTTTCTGGAGCTTACAGTAATTCCGATGGAAGCGAATACACTGGTGATGTACAAGTGACTTTGCATTTATTAAACCCTACAGATGAAAATATGCAGCAACAAATGCCTGGAATGCTCTTAGCTGAAAATTTAGAAAATGAAGCAAGAATGCTTGAAACTCTTGGTATGTTGGCCGTAGAACTACGCAGTGAAACTGGAGAGAAATTGAACCTTTCTGAGGGCACCACTGCTACTATATCCGTTCCATTGGATCCTGAAATATTAGCAAGTGCCCCCAATGAAATTCCGCTTTGGTATTTTGACGAAGATAATGGCTATTGGATTGAAGAAGGCAGTGCCACATTACAGGGCACTAAATATGTTGGAACAGTCAGTCATTTCTCATTTTGGAATTGTGATATCCCTACAGACTATGTCAATATCTGCTTGAATATTAGTGATGCCAACAATACTCCATTGAGTAATATCAGAGTAAGTATTGAAAGTGAATTTAACGGAACTGGCTACGGAATTACCAATGACTCTGGAGAAGTTTGTGGAATTATCCCAGCAAACCAAATTTTGAATTTACAATACTATCTATACAATATTTGTAATAACATAGAAATTCCTAATTCATCCGAAACAGTTGGTCCTTTCAGTGAGGACATTACACTTAACGCCGTACTTGATGCACCAGAAGTTGAAGAATATTTAGAAACCATTACAGGAGTTTTTAACACATGCGATGGAGATGCTGTCGTTAATGGTTATGTTGAAGGAAGTATTGAAGGTGGCACTGCGTTTTATAGTTTAGTGACTGACGGTGTGTTTGAAATCAATGTACTTAGTTGTAATGTAAATGCACCGATTAGCATTACGGGTTATGATTACGATACCCTACAAACAACAGGGGAAATTAATTATACATTGACAAGCCCTGAAACAGAGTTAGGGGGTTTATCTGCTTGTAATAGCGTGGAGGAATTTATTCAATTTAGTATTGATGATGGTGAAATTGAACAAATAGTGTTTAACTTAAGTTGTAATATCTATGAGAATGACTTTTCTGTTGATTCATGGACACTAGGTATTGGTGGCAGTAATCAAAATACATGCTTTTATCTAGACGGGATTTTAAATGATAATTACACGAATTATGAAGGTGTTTATCCATTTGTAAATACATGGAATAATAATACACCCACTGTTGGAATGTCATTTAATGAGTGTCAAGATATTAGTTTTGAAAACAACCAAATTACATTTAATTTAAATGCATTTGGAGCTGGTATTGATGAATACATTGATATTAATTTCGGTGGTGCTTACGAAGATAGTCAAGGAGTTGCACACACAATTACTGGAGTGATTCATGTCAAGCGAGATGATTAATTTCATTTTAATTATAATAAAAAAAACCACTCATATGAGTGGTTTTTTTTATTTTGTGGGCGCAGAGGGATTATAGTTCCCGCTAGGACCACTTCTGCAAATACAATCCTGAACTTTGTAAAGTCTTTTTTGTTCATTGAAAACACAAAATAAATTTCGATTTTTTTGAAACAAAAAATCCTGATGATAAATCATCAGGATTGTGAGTGATGTGGGCGCAGAGGGATTCGAACCCCCGACCCCCTGGGTGTAAACCAGGTGCTCTGAACCAACTGAGCTATGCGCCCTCTAGAAGGTCTGCAAATATAGTTTAGTTTTTCAATTCACAAAAGGTTTTTTTATAAAATATTATATTATTTCCGCCACCACAAAAGTACTGCCACCAACGTAGATCAGATCCTCGTGGGAAGCGCTTTGTTTGGCGGCATTTAAAGCATCTTTAACGGATGAATAAACTGATCCTTTATGTTTGTTTTTTTTAAAAATCTCAGCTAGCTGAAACGCTTCTAACCCCCTAGGGACATTGGGTTTACAAAAGTAATACTGCGCATGCTTTGGAAAAAGGTCTATTAGCGAACTAACATCTTTATCATTCACCATGCCTAACACCACATGTAAGTGTTGAAATTTTTCGGATTGTAGTTGTTTAAATACCAAACGCAGCCCTTCTCTATTGTGTGCAGTATCGCAAATTATTTTTGGGGAACTGCCCAAAACCTCCCAACGGCCACGAAGCCCGTTGTTTTCGGTTACTTTTAATAGGCCTTGATGCACTGCTTTTGTAGGGATTGTAAACGCCCTAGCATTTAAGATTTCAATAGTTTGAAGTACCGTCCGTACATTATGAATTTGATAAGCGCCTTTTAAACTTGTGGGAGGTGTAGTTTGTATGCGTTGATCTGCAAAATAAATCGGTACCTGTTCTTTAGCCGCTTTGGTTCTAAAAACGATTTCGGTTTCTAACTGTGTTTCGCCAATAACTATGGGCGTATTTGATTTTATAATTCCCGCCTTCTCACCTGCTATGGCTTCTAGAGTCGTACCTAAAAATTGCGTATGGTCCAAACCAATATTGGTAATTACTGAGACTTCAGGTTTTAGGATGTTGGTAGAATCTAAGCGGCCACCAAGCCCGACCTCAACCACAGCAATATCAACTTGTTCTTGTGCAAAATAATCAAAGGCCATTCCCACTGACATTTCAAAAAATGACAGGGCATTCGCTTCAAAAAAAGATTTATTATTCGCAACAAAATCAACCACGAAATTTTCACTGATTTTAATACCATTTATACGGATGCGTTCGCGATACTCTTTTAAATGTGGAGACGTATACAATCCTACTTTATAGCCAGCTTCTTGCAATACAGACGCCAACATGTGAGCGGTAGACCCTTTACCGTTGGTGCCTCCAACATGAATGGATTTGAATTTATGTTCTGGATGATTAAGCTGTTTGGCGAGTTTGAGTGTTTGACACAAATCCGCTTTATAGGCTGATTTTCCCACATTTTGATACATTGGTAGCTGAGAGAAAAGCCAGTTGGTGGTTTCTGAATAATTCATTTATTTTCGGACGCTAAAATCTACAATGACAAACCCAATTTGCTTTGAAGGGGCTTTAGAGTCCGCAGGCCACTTATGGGTAAGTGCTGTTTTTTTTGCCGCTTCATATAGACAGCTATCTCCAGTTGTCCCTCGTTTTCCTGGGATGGCTTTAATGACTATTCCGTTTTGATTGACATGAATTTCAACAACAACAGTTCCTTCTTCGTCACATTCAGGAATCACTTTTCGTTTGGTTGGGCGTCCACGACCATTAAGACCATAGCCTACACCGCCGTTACCACTTCCTGAAGATCCAAAATAGCTTGACGCATAGGCATTGCCATCTAGTTGGCCTTTATCTCCTGGTGCCTCATCATCACCTTCCGACCCTTTGTCTGTGCCTTGGTCTGCTCCAATGCCTCCCATAAGCGCGTCTAACTCTGCTTTCTTTTTAGCTTTTATGTCGTCTGCTTCCTTTTTTAAGCGCTCGGCCTCTAGCTTTGCTTTGGCTTTTTCTGCTTTCGCATTTTTAAGGGCAATAGATTCTAAATCTTCTGCGGTCAGTACCTCTTCTGAAGGGGCCGAATCACTTGATGCATCAGTTGGTACTATCTCGGACTCTTCTATTGGGTCTGTAACCGGAGTGGATTCTGAAGCGAGTGTTTCTTTAGGCTGTGCCAGCCCGCTACCTGTATCAGAAGAACCAAAATTAACAGCTACTCCATACTCTAAAGGAGGGTCCATATATCCAGGACCAACAACAAATAAAAGCAAAACCAATAACAACATGATAACCGCTGTCAGTCGGACCGAATGTTGTTGATGTTTAGTCTTAAAATAGCGCATCTTAATTAGGATTTACAGCTAATATAATTTTGAATTTATTACGGTTTGCAATATCCATCACCTTAACAACATAATCAACAGGGACCGATTTTTCAGCTCTTAATACAAGAGCTGGGGCCGTTTCATCTTGAAATAACTTAAGTAATTCAGATTCTAAATTTTGAACCTCAACTTCTTTTTGATCGATATAGAACGTTAAGTCTTTTTGAATGCTTACAGATATTGATTTTTTATTTTCAGTTTTACCACTGGCTTTTGGTAGCAGGATATCAATTGCATTGGTAGTCACTAAAGTGGATGCTATCATGAAAAAAATCAATAATAGAAACACGATATCCGTCATTGACGACATATTAAATTCTGGCGTGATTTTATTTCGACCTCTAAGATTCATATTATATAGGTTCGTTGAGTAAATCTAAGAACTCTACAGAATTGGCTTCCATTTGATATACCACTTTATTAGTACGTCCAACGATGTGATTATAAGAAATATACGCTATAATTCCGACCACTAAACCGGCGACCGTTGTGGTCATTGCCGTATACAACCCATCTGCTAATAATTTAATATCTATTTGACCCCCAGAATTGGCAATTTCAAAAATGGATAAGATCATCCCTATCACCGTTCCCAAAAATCCAATCATCGGGGCTGCACCTGAAATAGTCGCGAGTATACTGACGTTTTTTTCAAGACTGTAGACTTCTAGTTTGCCCGCATTTTCAATGGCTGAATTGATATCAGCTAGTGGGCGTCCAATTCGAGAAATCCCCTTATGAATTAACCTAGATACTGGAGAGTTAACATTCACACAAAGTGCTTTAGCTGCTTCTATTTTCCCATTAACAACATGGTCTTTAATCTGATTCATGAAATTTGGATCTACCTTGGAAGCGGCTTTAATCGTGAAAAGGCGTTCAAAATAAATATATAAAGCGACCACAAGCAGTGCTGTTAAGAGTGCTATTATGAGTTGACCTGCGAGGCCTCCACTTTTAATTAGCTCAACAATCGATAGTGTTTTTTCGATTGATTCAGTCTCTAAGGACAGTGCAATTTCATCTTGAATCATATATTTGTGAGTAATTGGTTTAACTGAAAAACGTTGAAAATCAATAAAAATTATCTCTAAAGTAGAGTTCTGGTAAAGAAAAAGGTGACCGCTCCTGCTAGAAACCCAATTAAGGCCAGCCAAGATATCTTTTTTAAATACCAGAAAAAGTTAATTTTCTCCATTCCCATCGCAACAACTCCAGCCGCAGATCCTATAATAAGCATGCTTCCTCCTGTACCAGCAGAATAGGCAATAAAATGCCAAAGTTGATGATCCATAGGTTCCGAAAACATTCCTAGAGAAGCGGCTACCAAAGGCACGTTATCAATAACTGCAGATCCTACTCCTAGTAAGAGCACTACTAAATCGGAGACTTCTGTTCCAGCTAACTCTGTACCTAAAGCAGGAGTAGCGACCTTAAGCCAGTCGGCAAATCCAAACAAAATACCTAATGATTCTAGGGCTGCCACTGCCATTAGAATTCCTAAGAAAAACAAGATACTCGGTAATTCTATTTTGGATAAAGAATGATGTACTGGGCTGTGGTGGACAGGGCCTTGAATGTTTGCTTTATCCAGTTCATTTATGCTAAATTTTGAAGAACTATAAATTTCCGCAAATACCGCTACTACTCCCAATGAAAGCATCATCCCTACATAAGGAGGAAGGTGAGTCACAACTTTAAATATAGGAACGAATATAATCGCCGCTAGCCCCAAATAAAGCATAGTTCCGCTAAAACGTCCTGCTGGCTCAGATTGTGTGGTATCAATTTCTAGAAACCCTTTAAAAGCTGGGAGGCGTGACGCAATGAGTGTAGGCACGACCATACAGACTATTGATGGCAGCAATAAGTAAGCAAATAAATGGCCCGTACTCACCTTGTTTGCTATCCACAACATTGTGGTAGTTACGTCTCCAATGGGAGAAAATGCACCTCCTGCATTGGCGGCAATCACAATAAGACCTGCAAACCATAGACGCATTTTGCGGTCGTTAATTATTTTCTGAAGTAATGATATTAAAACAATCGTAGCGGTAAGATTATCAATAATAGCTGATAATACAAAAGCTAAAACGGCAAAAATCCAAAGTAGCTTCGATTTCTTTTTCGTTTTAATAAAGTTTTTGATGGTCGAAAACCCATTGAAGTAAGCAATGATTTCAACAATGGTCATGGCGCCCAAAAGGAACACTAAAATTTCAGCCGTTTTCCCTAAGTGATGTAATAGGGTTTCTTCTAAAATATGCATTTTTTCGCTGTGACCAAGTATTTGGAAGTTATCTAAAAGAGCATGTTTACTAGAATCAAACCAAGTTTGAAAATCATCAATCCCAAACGAAACTAAGGCCCAGCTAATGGCCATCATAACCAAGGCAGGAATTAATTTATCAATTTTTAAAGTGTGTTCTAATGTAATTGCTAAATAACCAAGTACAAATACAATTATGATAACTGCTTCCATTTGTTGAATTTTATATTTTTAAAGCACAATATCTACTGATTGTGACTGTGTAACAAATATAAAAAACTAAATAAGCATTATATAGATTTAATGTTAATTTTAGATAAATAAACACGTCCGCTGCTATGATCATGGCTGGCGCCAGTTACACTATGAAGACAATTTGGAAGCTCCTTAAGTCTAAGTACGCCTAAAAAACCAAATATTAACGCTTCTTTAAACTCTATAATAGTAGGGTCTACAGCTGTTGGTTCTTGTGAACTAAGACTTGATATACGTTCCATTAAAAATGAATTATACACGCCGCCTCCTGTATACAATCCGTTTTTAAGGTTGTTCACTGTTAAAAGGCTAGAAATCTGAATAGCACAATGCTCTACCACAGTTCTCAAAACCCCCGAAACCTCAAGCGAATAAGTGTCAATTAATGGAATTACATACTCTTGCACCCATTCTAGCCCTAATGATTTTGGGGGTGGGGACGCGTAAAACTCTAAGGCGTTCAAATGGTCTAGTAAGGGAACGCAGATTGTTCCTTTAGTAGAAATATAACCTTCAGAATCGTAAGGCAATCCCAATGCTTTCACATAATGATTTAGAACAATATTAACGGGACAAACATCAAAAGCAATACGCTTGCTATCTTTATCAAAAGAGATGTTTGCAAAGCCACCTAAGTTAATACAATAGTCATAATTTGGAAATAGCATCGCATCCCCTATCGGAACTAATGGAGCACCTTGACCTCCAAAACTCACATCTTGAGTCCGGAAATCACAAACAACTGTTTGATTTAAATAGGTAGCTAAAATTGGAAGATTCCCTATTTGAAGTGTCTTTCCTTGGTTGGGCTCATGAAAAACAGTATGTCCGTGACTACAAATAGCATCGATAGGCGCTTCGGGATGTTTTTTAATAAAGCAGGAAATTACTGTAGATAAAAACTTCGTATAATCATTGTTTAGCTGTGCTAACTTTGCTGGGTTTAATTTGATCGCAGTTCGTAGCCGATCTTGCCATTGCTCAGAATAATCAACAGTTTGCGAATCAATAATATGGAACTTCCAAGTACTTCCGTACTGAAAATGGGCATAACACAAATCAATGCCATCAAGGGAAGTTCCTGACATGACTCCAATGACATAAAAGTCATTTTGATTTTTAAAACAGTTTGCAATCATCGTATATTTTTAAGTATTTGCTATGCGTGCATAGTAAATTTGCCTATATTTGGAAGACAAATTAAAAATTTATGAATTTCTCCTTATCTGAAGAACAATTAATGGTCCGCGATGCGGCACGTGATTTTGCTCAAACCGAATTAAGACCTGGCGTAATTAAACGCGACGAACTCCAAGAATTTCCTGACAATTTAGTAAAAAAAATGGGAGCATTGGGCTTTATGGGTATTATGGTAGATCCCAAGTATGGCGGAAGTGGCATGGACACCATGTCTTATGTATTAGTAATGGAAGAACTATCAAAAGTCGATGCCTCTGCTTCGGTCATTGTATCCGTCAACAATTCTCTTGTTTGTTATGGACTTCAAACATATGGTTCCGAAATACAGAAAGAAAAATACTTAACAAAATTAGCCTCTGGAGAGGTTGTAGGGGCCTTTTGTTTGAGTGAGCCAGAAGCCGGAAGTGATGCTACCTCTCAACAAACAACTGCTATAGATCACGGGGATCATTATTTAATTAACGGCACTAAAAACTGGATTACCAGTGGAGGACGTGCAGGGGTATACATCGTTATAGCACAAACAGACCGCTCAAAGGGGTCTAAGGGAATTAATGCCTTTATTTTAGAAAAAGGCATGGCTGGTTTTGAGATTGGGCCCAAGGAAGATAAACTTGGAATTCGGGGGAGCGACACCCATACATTACAATTCAATGACGTGAAAGTCCCAAAAGAAAATCGGATTGGGGAGGATGGTTTTGGATTTAAATTTGCCATGAAAACTCTTTCTGGTGGTCGTATAGGCATCGCAGCACAGGCATTAGGCATTGCTTCTGGTGCATACGAGCTCGCATTGGCTTATTCCAAACAACGAAAAGCCTTTGGAACAGAAATTTGTAATCATCAAGCGATTGCTTTTAAACTGGCAGATATGGCAACTGATATTGAAGCGGCTCGACACATGGTAATGAAAGCCGCTTGGGAAAAAGACCAAGGAGTTGCTTACGACACCTCAAGTGCTATGGCTAAACTATTTGCTTCAAGAATCGCCATGGAACACACGGTAGAAGCAGTTCAAATACATGGTGGCAATGGCTTTGTAAAAGACTATCATGTAGAACGCTTGATGCGCGACGCCAAAATTACACAGATTTATGAAGGGACCTCTGAGATTCAAAAAATGGTGATTTCAAGAGCTATTTTGAGAAATTAATGTTAAATATTAAAATATAATCATAGATTATAAATAATTTACACTAAGTTTATCTTGATTAGAACAAAGACCTCAATCTTTTTCTTCAAACCAATTTCAATTCAATAAGTTTTAAATTTCTTTTTTTAGAAGGTTCTATTTCTATGTATTGGCTGCTTCTTGTATAAAAACAATGGGACTCCCACTGCTTTGCTGTATTAAAAAATATATGTTTTTGAGTACAAAAAAAAAGATCATATTGTAAATAAAAACCACTTTAAGGACTCTTTATAAATTAACAATACGTCATTAAAGACTTTTAAAATAGCGCTAATTAATATATCTTGGGAGTCTTTAAAGAAGGATTATGAAAGATGCTAAAGCAGTGAACTATGTCGGGAAAATATTAGAAAATATGCCAGGTTTTTGGCTTACTAATACAACCCATCGACTCGACATCTATGATGAAAAATTAGCGAAAACGCAATTCATACAGCAATTTGACGTTTTATTTAATGATGACAACTTTGAACCATCAGCACTTCATAACCTCCCGACTGCATTTGATTATATTAGATTAGGCCATCCATTATCTTGTTTGCTAGAATGGGCTCTAGGGAAGTCAAACTCTCTAAAACCAGAAAATGTAATCAGCTTTTCATCCAAAACGATTCCAGTGATGGCCATCTTGAGGAAAAACGCATTAAACAACAAAAAAACACAAATAAGTTATATAGGAGAAGTGCCTGAATTTTTAGAGGGAGACGTTCTTAAGGACGTTTACGGCTATAGCTTTAAATTAAATAAAGTAGAATCGGTTAATGAAATATCAGATTTTAATGGAACCTCTATTTTCATTGCAAACCAAACCAAACTTTCTAGTATTATCCTATCCAATAACATTGACTTCTATGTCAGCTGTTTTGCAGAACTTGGAAGTGTTTTATTCGTTAACAGCCAATCGAACACATCTTATGTTTCAGAGATACAACATGTTCGAAGACGAGAAACAATTGCAATGACTCCGGCTAACTGTCTTATCGCTTTAAAGTCCTTAGTAAATAAGACTTCCTTACATAGCAGAAAGGAAAATGAGTGGATCCCTAAAAAGCAAGTAGTCGACTCTGTTATGGAAATTACAAACACCCAAACAGCTCCTCTAATTGGCTCTAGCGGTCTCTCTATTCAATACGCGATTATGATGGGCCTGATTCACAATGCTCTCGAAAATTACAAAGGAAAAAATATAAAAATTATTGTCCCTACGAATTGCTATGGCGGCACTAATGATCAGGCAAGGCGAGTCGCAAGGTGTATTGATGCTGTAGAAGTCGTGGATTTAAATGTGGACGGCGGAAAAGACATGGTTCAAAGCATTGACCGTGTTTTAGATATAATTGCTAATGAAGATGCAGTTGCTTATATAATCGCTGAAATCCCAACAAACCCAAGAGTCGAGGTTCCGGATTTAATAAAATTAAAAAAGGTATTAACAAAGGAGCGTAAAACCAAAAACAATACAAGTGCGATTGAACCTGTTTTTATATTAGACCAAACCTTTTGCCCTAATATTCGTTTTATGGGCAAAGGCGAAACACTCTCAGCTGTTAAGGCGATATCTTATGTCAGTGGCTCAAAATTTCCTAGTGGCGGGCTCTGTACTGCTGGGTATTGTGTAGCAAATGAAAAAGCAGCTGAACTAATGAAGGATATTGAAACACATTTAAAACTTTGTGACAATGAAGCAACTACTCTTCAAGTTCAACTATTAGCAAAGCAATTGCCTTCAATGAATCAAAGGATTTCTGAGGCCTATATAAACACACGTCAGTTTGTAAATTACATTAAGAAGGTGTTGCCAGAGGCTAAGATTAACTTTGTTTCTGAAGAATTAGTAAAAGAAGGCTATACGCCATCTGTATTTTCACTAGATCTTCCGACCAAAGGGGGTTCTGACAAAGAAAAAGAGAATTACAAAAGAGAATTAAATCTTCAATTAATCAACTTGATGATTCAAGAAATACCGAATGAAAGTAAATTCTGTGTTAGTTATGGACAATTAAAAGGGTGCTATTGGACGATTCCTGCGACTTCTACTCAGGGAACCACCAAAGAAGAGGATAAAGATTACATTGTTCGAGCCTCTCTATCACCAAACATGGATATGGAGCGTCATGAAGACATCTTTATGGCGTTTGCGAATGGTATTTAAGTGTTTACAACTGGCTATTACTCTTACTTATATTAGTAGCTGGTTCTAGTTTCTTAGATAGCTATATCAATGACGGAATTGACTGACTTAAATGCCAGAAAGACTGTTGTCAAGCTAGAAACTATTATAAGTGAGTACCCAAAATTATTATACACATTTCAGATACCATAATAGCAAGTCTTAGCTAGCCTTTAGCAGGAGTCCTTTAAATTTTTCCGAGAACTTAGTCTTGAGTATTTATAAAATATGCATCAATATTTTGCTGAGTCTCCCCGTTCCAATACTCACCATTTATAGCAAAAATCCGACAACTATTAAAGCTACAATACTAATGAACGCTTTAATTACTCTGTAGTATTCATTATGGTTTTACTATCAGTTTACATCCAACAAATAATCTTTTTTTGTACAAAAACTAGACTACTTTAATCAATACTAAAAAAAATGAAATTAAACTTAAAAAATATTCAAAAAGCGTCACTAATCACCCTTCTACTAATTTTTGCTTCTTGCGAAAATAAAAACTCAATTATTGAGATTACTGATGAAAAGTTTAAAACGGCGTTATTAACCAAAAGCTGTAAAGATATTTCGGGAACGACCCTTGAAAATATAGATATAAATAACGACGGAGTAATTCAAATAAGCGAAGCTGAAAACATTAGAAGCCTAAACATCAGTGGTTTAGGGATAAGTTCTTTAAAAGGGCTTTCCTATTTCAGGAATTTAAAAGAATTATACTGTGACAATAATAAGATAGAGACAATAGACCTCACATCAATTCGAGATTTAGAAATCTTAAAGTGTTATGCCAATGAACTTAAAACTTTAGATGTTTCAAAAAACACAAAACTACATACGATATGGACTGCTACCAATAAGCTAACTACCATTGATCTGAGTCAAAATAAAGCCTTAGAAGAGTTTTACATCTCAGGCAACACTTTACTGTCTAAAGAACTTGATTTTAGCAATAACCATCTCCTAAAACGACTTTCATATCATGACTGCCCAATTACATCAATAGATGTGAGCACGCTTTCTAATTTGGAATACCTGTACATCGATAGAACCAAAATAGAAACTATTGACCTTACTAAAAACGACAAACTAATAGGGCTTTATACAAATAGCGCTGGATTGAAAAGCATAGATTTAAGCGCGAACTTAGACTTAGAGGAGCTTCAAATTTCAAACAATAAGCTAAATACCATTAATGTAAGCACCAATAAAAAACTGGAGATTTTAATGTGTAACGGAAATAACATAGAAAATTTGAATGTCTCAAACAACCCTTTATTAAATGTATTGTGGTTTCATAATAACCCTGTAACCTATGTTAACATTAAAAATAGCAGCACTTTAGATGGGTTAGACTTACGTCATTTTGACGAAGAACTAGGAAGAGCTTCAGATCATATGGTAGGACTAAAGATGGAAAATACGCCATTCATTAAGAAAATATGTTTGGACTACGAAGACATAAAGCTAGTTAAAAATGCTTTAGGGAAAGACTCTGAAGTAAATCTAGACAGCAACTGCAACTCTAAAATTTAAAAAACTATAATGATAAAACAAATTAAATTCCAAAAACTGATCGTAATCTGTTTATTGGGAATGTCTTCCGTATCAATCTCTCAGTCTATTGAGTATCGTGAACATGAACTATATTCTGAATTATTGAACGAAAAACGATTAATTCGCGTGGGGCTTCCAAAGAATTATGACGAAAACAAAACCTATCCTTTTGTGTATCTTTTAGATGGAGAACTCATCTTTGAATATGCAACTGGAGCCGTCAGCTATCTCAAAGACTTTGAAGAATCTATCCCCGATTGTATTGTTATTGGAATACCAAATATTTCTAGAGGCAAGGATCTCGGGCTTCCTCGCAAAGACGACGACACTCCGACACATCTCAATTTTATCAGTTTTATTGAGAAAGAAGTGTTTCCAATGATTGAAAATAACTACGGAACTCAAAAATTTAAAATTCTCTACGGCTGGTCATTAGGATCACAGTTTTCTGCTTCCGTTTTTTCTACACGGGAAGATTTATTTGAAGGCTATATAATTTCTGGACTTCTTCTCAGTGAATATCTTTATGAAACACACCTTAACACGCTCCCTAAAAGCATCCCAAATCCGACGTATTTACACGCAAGTGTTGAAGGGATTGAAGGGGTTGAGATTAGTGAAATATATCCAGAAACATTAGAGTATTTCGAAAAATATAAAACACTTTTTTCAGAAGTTTCTCACCTTCCGAATCTTAGGCTGAAAATTGGAGTTGAAAAAAACAATAGCCATCAAGATGAATTCACGCAATCTTTTAAAAAAGGGATGCGATTTATCTTCTCTGACTTTTTTGATATAACAAACAACCCAGATAAAGCAACAGCTGTTGATCCCGCTGAAATCATAGATTCATATGACAAGGTTCTTGAGACCCGTTACAATAATTCGTTTCTAATCCCAGAATCTATATTTACGAATGAAGCCCGCGCTATATACTTCAAAAAACGAAATAAAGCTTCCATTGAAGGTGCTGCTTCAATTATCGAGAAAGGCTTAATTGTGCATTCAAATTCAACACAATTAAATCATCAACTCTCAATGTATATGATCTTAAAAAAAGATATAGAGGGTGCAAAAGAAAAACATAAATCAGTCCTAAAAGATGAATCTAATGTGATTAACAAACAGCTCTATAAAGTCGAGTTTGAAAGGCTTTTACTCCGTGTAAGTAATCCGGAAAAGTAACCGCAAGTAGACTCACTGTTATAAAACGTTCAAAAATAAAAAGTGCTCGGGCATATGAAACTATAAGTCAAAAACTCACGAAGTTAAGACACTAAGTATCCTGAGTTAGCTAATGTTTTAGATTCCTATTTAAACTAAAATCATTTTATGAAAACAGAATTCAAAATTATATTATTAGTTTTTACGTTGTGTATTGGAGTAAACGCAACGGCACAAGAAACAGCATTATGGCTGCGATACCCTGCAATTTCACCCAACGGAGAGTCCATTTTATTTAACTACAAAGGGGGGATTTATAGTATTCCCACTCAAGGAGGTAGTGCTACCCCTCTCGCTGTTAGTGATAGCTATGACTATGGCGGTGTTTGGAGTCATGATAGCTCCAAGATTACGTTTGCTTCCAATCGTCATGGTAATTTTGATGTGTTTATAATGCCCTCAAGTGGAGGTAATTCAAAGCGCTTAACCTATCACTCAAATCCAGAGATACCAAGTGACTTTAACAAAGATGACACGGAGGTTGTATTCGCTGCGAGAAGACAAGATTTAGCAACAAATGCTCAGTATCCATCAAGGGCAATGTCTGAATTATACCGTGTACCAATCTCAGGCGGTAAAGTAAATCAGATCGTCACGTTTCCTGCACATAATGCCCGTTACAGTAGTGATGGGAAGAAGATTATTTACCACGACAAAAAAGGTTACGAAAACAACTGGCGAAAACACCATAAGTCATCAGTGACACGAGATATATGGATGTTTAATCTCGAAACAAAAAAAAATCTAAAACTCACTAGCGGAGCAGAGGAAAATAGAAACCCCGTGTTTGATGAAACTGAAGAATATTTTTATTATTTATCTGAGATAAGTGGCTCATTTAATATTCATAAGAAGGCTTTAAAAGGCAGTGGTGTCTCGGAACAAATAACAAATTTCAAAGCGCATCCTGTGAGGTTTTTATCGCGTGCCATAAACGGCACCTTGTGCTTTAGCTATCATGGAGAAATTTATATCCTAAAACCTGGACAAACAGCCGAAAAGGTACCTGTGTCAATTGGTGCTTTTGGTTGGCAGGAAAAAAACCAAATACAAAAGGTAACTACTGGATTTACCGAATCTAGTTTGTCGCCCAGTGGAAAGGAATTTGCCTATATTTTCCGAGGCGAAATTTTCGTAAGCAGTATTGAGTATGGAACAACAAAACGCGTAACCAATAGCCCAACTATGGAAAGAGGGGTTCAATTTAGTCCAGATGGAAAAACATTATACTATGCCTCTGATGCAGGCAATTCTTGGGGTATTTATAAAACATCAATTGTTAGAGAGGAAGAAACTCTGTTCTTTAATTCTACCTTATTAAATGAATCCGTACTAATAAACACAGAACAAAGTGAATTTCAGCCTGCAATATCGCCAGACGGAACGGAAGTTGCATACCTTGAAAACAGAACGACACTCAAAGTCCTAAATTTAGAATCTAATCAAACCCGAACAATACTACCTGGTTCGTTTAATTTCTCTTACACAGATGGAAGTATCGATTTCCAATGGTCGCCAGACGGTCGTTGGTTTTTGGTCTCATATGGGCTTGAAAACGCTGAAATCGGGTTGATAGAATCTTCAGGGAAGGGAACTCTAAAAAACATAACTCAGAGTGGTTATGAGGATTCTGGTGCAAAGTGGGAGCGAAATGGAGAAATGATGATTTGGCGGACTGACAAATACGCTAGTATGGCTGAAAATGGACAGTCGTCAGAAGGCGATATTGTAGGGTTGTTTTTTACTCAACAAGCATATGATAAATTTAACTTATCGAAAGAAGACTTTGAATTGGAAAATAAAAAAGAGGGAAATAAAGAAAAAGAAAAGACGGGGAAGCCTAAAATAAAAAAGACCAAAAACTCCAAAGATAGTAACAATGAAAGCAAGTTGAAAACATTCACATTTGACTGGGACTCGATGTTAGATCGAAAAAAAACACTAACAACACATAGGTCTGACGCCGCAGATTATACCCTATCAAAAAAAGGAGATAAGTTATATTACCTGACAAGTTTTGAAGGAATGAGCAATCTATGGGTAACTGACCTACGGACGAAGGACACCAAAGAATTTGCGAAAATAGAAGCAAATAGAGCGAATATAGAATTGTCAAAGGAAGGTGACTTTATCTTGGTTTTAGCAGATGGAAGCCCCATGAAGGTTGATGTTGAAACTGGCAGCATAACTAATATCAGTACAAGTGGGGAAATGGTTGTTAAACAAAATGAGGAAAGAACATATATGTTCGAACACATATGGAAAAGCATCAAGGACAGATTTTATGTTAAGGATTTGCATGGGGTAGATTGGAGCTTCTATAAAGCTGAATATCAACCATTTCTTTCACACATAAACAATAACTATGATTTCTCTGAAATGCTTAGTGAAATGCTCGGAGAATTAAATGTATCTCACACAGGGGCGGGTACCGATAATTCCTCAGAAAACAATGACCAAACAGCTTCCTTAGGGTTATTATATGACTATTCACATACGGGAACTGGATTAAGAGTAAGCACTATTCTTAAAGGAGGGCCGTTTCACAAAGCTGCATCTAAATTGAAAATAGGACATGTTATTGAAAAAATAGATGGTCAAATAATTAATGATGAGATCGATTTTTATAAACTACTTAACAGAAAGGTAAAAAAGCACACCCTACTATCACTATTTGATCCTGAGAATGGAAAAAGATGGGATCAAGTTGTGAAACCTATTTCGCTTTGGAGAGAAAATGAGTTGCTATACAAACGGTGGGTAAATACACGTAGAGAGGAAACTCTAAGACTGTCTGACGGGAAGGTTGGTTATGTGCATATTCCTCAAATGAATGACAGGGGAATGCGAAAAGTTATTGATGAAGCTAGGGGAAGACATGGCTCGGCTAATGCCTTAATTATTGACACCCGTTTTAATGGGGGTGGAAATCTTAGTTCGAAACTCACAGCATTTTTAATTGGAAAACAATATATCGTTGCTAGCCATCGTGGACAGAACTTAAGCTTCGGCTCGTCTTGGACTAAACCAACAGTGATGCTTGTTGGAGAAAGTAATTATTCAGACGCCTACAATGTACCAAGATTATACAGACTTAAAAATGGTGGACAAATAGTAGGGATGCCAGTCCCAGGAACAGGAACAGGAGTTGTGTGGGAAACACAAATAGATCCGTCGCTTTGGTTTGGTATACCAGTCATTGGACTAAGGGTCCTAGATGAAGATGTTTACTTTGAAAATCATCAATTAGAACCTGACATAAAATCACAAAATGAGCCCACTAAGCTAAGTAAAGGACGAGACCAACAACTAGAAGCAGCTGTGAAAGAACTAATGGAAAGGAACCAATAAACACTCATGAACAGCGGCAATATTATAATTATAAAATAGAAGAACTCTATTTTATATAAGTCAAACTTCACCAGGATGCCAGACTAAGCTAGAACAATTTATGATAGATTCTATAAAACAAAAAATCCCTAACAACTAAATGTTAGGGATTCTCAAAAAAGGCGGTGACCTACTCTTCCACAAGTGTAGTACCATCGGCGCTAATGGGCTTAACTTCTCTGTTCGGGATGGAAAGAGGTGAGCCCCATTGCAATAACCACCTTAGGGTTATTTGTAACTTACTACTATTTGTAGGTTGGTTACAGTATTCAGCCTTTTGACTGAAAAATATCTTAACATATTGAAATAAATACATGATGTCTTAGTAAATAATGAGTAAACGTAATATAAAAAAACGTCCGTGCAATAAGCCTATGGATTATTAGTACTACTCGGCTATGACATTACTGCCTTTACACCTATAGCCTATCAACGTGGTAATCTCCCA
>Ga0115008_10001596_pt1 | contig 18503 bp, 8 predicted proteins | sample FraStrMetagenome_FD_87164 | JGI IMG/M metagenome (GOLD analysis project Ga0115008, IMG submission 87164) | Marine eukaryotic phytoplankton communities from Arctic Ocean - Fram Strait ARC3M Metagenome | ecosystem: Environmental > Aquatic > Marine > Oceanic | place: Fram Strait | collected 2012-06-18
AATTGATTACCATACTATGAACGTATGGTGTACACCAATACAGTTGCCACTCGTTTGTTCCTGTAGTCTCATTACTACCATAAGGAAGATCAATCATGTAATCAAATACATCATGATGATGGTGAGGTATTCTATCCATGTAGTTTGTTACAATAGCTACGCTAGCATCTTTGTTATGTATCTTAATACTGTATGCAAGTGCGGCTGCTTGTTCGTATTCAAAGTCTTGCATTGCAAGAATTAAATAACCTTTGTTTTCTTTTTCAATTACTATTTCATCAGACATCAAACTTCTCCATTAGGTTTGGCAAGGCTCTGCCCAATGCTCGTTTGTTCATAACATGAACATCGCTTTTTGATTTTACTAAAATATTTTTCCATTGCTCTCTAGGACTGTGTGCTAGAAATATCCAATCAGTTAAACTGTCTGCTTCTATTATGTCATCTTTTTGGCTCATGTTATACATTGAAGTATTGTCAAAGTTTCCTAGCATGTCGTGGTTGCCTGTCATACCAGATAGTATGTGTACTGCAATACTAACACAATAATCAGTACGGAATAATTTGCTTGGAAAGTTATATAAGTATTGATAGAATTCATAATTGTCTGCAACGTGAGCCCATGTATCAAAAAACATTTTACTGAAGTCACTTCTATCAAAGTACACAACTGTAGACCACCACATCTTAATACCAGCGTCATACAAGAAACGCTCTCTATCAGCAGGTAGTTCGTTACGTAATGTTAATGCATTGTCATACATGCATACATTATGATCACCATCAAAGTACTTTAATAGTTTATCTGACTTAACAATATAGTCAATGTCTAGTAGTAATGTTTTTTCAAATGGACTATACTCATAAATTTTATGTTTGTTGCTGTTATTAAACTGTGCAGAAAACTCAGTCCACGGGCTGTCATAGTGCCGTCTTGCATTTGATTTCATTTCGTCTTTAGTTACAACGATATAATCAAACACTTCTTCAACAACTTCTTGTGGGTTACTTTGTTCTAGCCAGGCTTCTGATCCCTCATCAGTAATCAAGCACACTGGTAAGTTCAAGTATTGTTTAACATACTTGCCAGTTAGCAATGCCATTCTTACATAATCAAGTTGATCATTGTTATAAGCAAAGAAACAAACACCCTTTGGAGCTGCGTATTCAGTCATTACCAATCCATTACTTTTTTAATGTTACGTGCTTTCTTTAGCTTTTCGTTTTCAATTTCAAATTCAGTAGTAGCACTTGTGTATGCATCCATAAGTTTATCAAATAATTCTTGTAGACTTCTAACTGTAATAGGATTTTGTTTACTATCAATTACAATAAACTGTTTGTGTTCTAGATCAATTAAGGTTTTAATAAACCCAATAGTCTCATGATCAGCTTTAAACACTCCGCCTAAGTGGTGTACAATTTGTAATTGTTCTACTCTGTTACGAATGTTACGTTTTTGGTTATTAATTGTTAAGGCATAATTACTAAACTCTAATGCCTTCTCAAGTCTTTCGTCCATAGACTACTCCTTTATATAATTATATATGTATATAATAAACTATTTATCGGCTTTTGTCAATGGTGATTTGCTGTTGATTTTTAGTTAGTTCTGTTGTTTTTGAACTTATGACTTCCTGCAGAAGTCCATTCTACACCAGGATCTTTGCTAGCTAAGTTAACTTCGTCTGCTCTACCATCGCCTAATCCAACACTTGTTGCTGTAAACGTAGTGCCAATAGTGTTATTAGCAGCACCAACTAATGTAAAGTCAGTGTCTGTAGCAGTTGATAATGTAACTGTACCTGTTGTATCGTCTGTAAGCGTAGCTGTAAACACTGTACCAATGTTGTTATCAGCGGCTCCAAGTTTAGTAAAGTCTGTTGTACCTACTGTTTTAATTTTATATGTTACACCTGTTTCAATTCTAGTTGCTGGTATTTCGTGATTAACAGAAACAATTGTATATTGTGTTCCTATATTAAAGTGTCCAGCTGGTACATTTAATAATGTTGTACCTGTCCAATCATCGTTTGCACTCCAATCTAGCTGTGGTCCAGAAGCAAGGTTTACTTTATTCCAAGATGTTTCTTCTGTAATGATAGGTGCTGTTCTTTCAGCAAACCTATATATAGTTCCACTGTTAGCAGTCATATAACTTTCATTACCATCACCTGCTGTAGGTGCTTGTGTTGGATTAACCCAACCTGAATATAATTTTATAGGTTGTGTAATTGCAAATGTATCATCTTCATCTTCTATTAAGTTAACTCTAACATATACGTTAAATGTTCCGCCTAATTCATCTGCTTTAATTTGTAATTGAATTCTTCTACTGTTGTATTCACTGTACACATAAACATATGCATATTCGTATTCACCTTGTGCTCCAGCAAATTTAAATACACCTGCATCTAATATAGTATTAAAGTCTTGTCCAAATGCAATACCATTGTAAAAGCCTAGTGGGTTAACAGTACTTGTAGATAATACATCGTAAACATTGTCTGCAACTACACGACAAGTTTCTGCACCTATTCTAATACTATCAAACTGATCAAACACTTGTCTCCAGACATCATTACCTGGCGCTCCACCTGGGTCCATTTCTAATTCTAATGTTAGCTCTCCGCCGCTATTAAAAAAGTGTCTAGCTTCATTATAGTCTGTAAAAGAAAACTTATGTACAATTGATAAGTCTTCATCCCATGCTTGAGTATTCAATGATACAAGTCTATCTTTATCCCAATCTGACCAATCAACTGCATACTTATTATTTTCTATGTTAGTAATTTTTGTTATTACATTATTATATTGTGTAGGAGACAATGGTGCTGATGTTGCTTTTATAAGATCACCTGCGGCCAGTTTTATTAATAAGTTTCCTGGCACATCACTTATATGATATTGTCCAGCATTTACTTGTGCTATTGCTTGATTAAAAATGTCTGCTGTAATTAGTACACCAGTTACTGGTGTTGGTGTTAATGTAGATGGAGTTTGACCCCAACCAAATCTTCTATCGTCTGTTGTTGAACTATGATTAGTATCGTATGAATACGATCCGCCAGCCCAAATCTCATTGTAGTATGTCATGAGATCTGTCATGTGTGTGGCATCAATAATGGTGCCTGTTAAAACTGTAGCCGGCTTAGTGGGCATTTACTTTACTCCAACAATAACTTCGATAGTACCTGCGTCTTCGCTTGACTTGGATTCTAATGCTCTGCCTATAACATGTTTCCATGTATACTCATCGACATTAATATCCGCTGACATTCCATGTCCTTTTGTATCACTTGAGCAAATTCTATCACCCTTGTCAACTTTTCCAACAACTTTACAAGGAACTCTTCCTAGTAATGCTACACCTACTGCAAATTTACTACCTGCGTTTAGTTTTGCATTCATTAGTAATGCTGGGTCTGTTGTTACAACTCCTAATATTTTAGGATCTTTTTGATGTAATGTTTGTGTTACTTCTTCTGCACCGCCACCATCGCTTAACATAATTAATGTTCCTGCTTCAAATTGTTGGTCTGCTGTGTACAATTCTGCAACGTCAGCATACTGTGCATGTGTTGCTGTTCCGTGAAACTTCATTGCAGATGCTGTTACTGTATTAAGATTAATACCTGCGTTAATAGTTGCTGTTGCACCAGCACCACCATCTAGAAAGTATTGTAAATATTCTGTTTCCGTTGATTTGATTGCCCATGCTGTTGTATCTGAACTTGTTATAGTTACTGGAATACCGTTAGCACGTGTTACATAAACCGAATGAGCTATGTCATTTGTATCTTTAATTGATACAACACCTGTGCCTGCATCGATTCCTAACCATGAACTGTTATGGTAAACGTTTAACGTTTTTGTGCTTGGTTTCCACCAATGTTGTCCTTCTATTGGATTAGTTGGTGCTGTTTCGCTTGCAAAGTTTTCTAGTAAGCTAACAGAGTTTTGTGCTATAGCTTCACCATAACCAATATAGTCTTTACCTACTAAACGCAAGCTAGTTTCTACATTAAGGGTATCATCAGCTACTGTAACTGTTGTACCATTGTATTTGTTAATTGTATATGCCATGTTTAAACTCCTGCTCTAATTCTTAGAGTATATATAATCTCTAATTTTCTATTTTTACTTTTTTGGATAGGATGAAAAATTAAGTGTGTTAAAAAGTTACCAGTGCCGTCAACTAAACCAATTTCGTCAAATACGAAATTGCCAGCTGTATCAAAGTCACTTGCATTATCAAGTGTTTGAGCATCTGCTGGAAATCCATAATCTAATACTGTGTTGCATACTAGATCTGAATATGGTTGGTTTGCTGTATCTGTTACGTAAAAGTTTGATACGTTAACTTGTAAGTCTACTGGATTACTTGGATCTGTATTATCTTTACTAGCTGTATACAAAGAACCCGAAGTACCTGTTACTTGAGGTGCATTATATGTTATAGCTCCTGTACCCGAGTCAATCGATGTACCACCATAACCAAACGCTAGTTTATTAATAATATAGCTGTTTCCACCACTATTATTCACTCCACCCATTGCATGAGCTACTGCTAATGCAAAATTTTGGAAATTAATTGCGTTGTATTTGTCGAGTAGTACTTCACTTGTATCAAAATCTTTGATTAAAACGTGACCTTCCACTGCAACTTTTGATTTTTCATTTAATGTTTTCATTATACCTATTCCTTATACACTATTTATGCCTTACGATAAAGTAGCGTTATAATTCAATACCCTTTCCTTCTGCTTGCAACTCTTGTGCTTGTGTAGAGGTAGAGCTGGCTAATATCGACTCGCCTGTTGTATTATATGCTTGTGTCGTTTGCGGATTAGCATATGTAAGTTGTGTCGTATTAACCTGTGTTACTGAATCTCCTATTGCTCCTTTAATAGCAAATGTATTTGATACTGCACGATTTGTTATTGCTAACGTTGTTGCATCAGTTTTACTGTATTCTATAAGTTCTCCACTTACGTACAATGTACCTGTGTTAGCAAATGCTGTAGTGTCTGCTACAGTTATGGTAGTATCTGTGGCATTCAATGCCACACTTAATGTTGTTTCTAGTGCTTCGGTTAATGCATATGCATTAACTGTACCAGCATCATCTTGTATGTGTGCAAACGTTAATGAATCAGTTGCATGTGTACTACCTGAAGCATTTGTTTGAACTAAGATGTTTAATAATTCTGTTGGAGTTACTTTAATTTCTTCATCAGCTTTCTCTGATACCTTTAATGTGTGGCTATCAGTTACTGTTAATTTTACTTCCTCTGTATCTGTTGCATGTCGCATGTTTGTAGAACTTATCTTAGTATGATACGGTTTTACATCTTCAACATAACCAATTATGTTATTTGTTTTATCTCTTGTGTACTTTTTAGTTGTAGAATCAAAAGGACTTGTAAGTTCTAATTTAACATATGTAGTTTTTCTTATCCAGTTTGTTTGTGGCAAAGAACTTAGCACATGGTCAACAATTATAAAGAACAGTTCGTTTATCTTGTGTTTGTTATGTGCAATGAACAAGTCTTCGTGTAATGCTGTTATTAATGTAATCCAATACTCGCCAACGTTTGCTTGATCAAATCTATCCGAGTCCCATGCATCTGCATCCCAACCTTTGGTAGGACATAATGCATCAACATTAAGTTCGATTGTAACATTCTTTTTAAGAACTAATTCCCAAACGTTAGTAACATTATTATATGCATATAGCTCACTTCTGTCAAGATTGTTTGTACCTCTCTTAACAACTTTAACTACATTATGATATGTTCTGTCTACATTAATTAAATCATATGCACCAGGAATAATCTTTGTATGATTAAATGTACCGGTGTATGTTTTTAATTTGTAATCAATCCAATTCCATAAGTATGTTGGAAATGATTTGTTAAATGCTGTTCTGTTCCAAGTATTATGATATTGAGCATCTATCCAAATATCTTTTAGTAATCCATTTATAGCTGTAGCTGTATTTCTTCTAGCTTCGTATAAATTATTAAACCATGTTTGTCCTTCGTCAAAGTTATCTCCATACTTACTAAATCTATGTAAAGTTTGATATGGAATCTTAGAAGCATTTAGATCTTGTCCTGCTAAATTATATTTCATACCTCTGATATAATATCCTGGAATGGTATCTTTGTCTTTGGCAATAAGTGTCCACTCGTTATGAGAGTTAACTTTGTCTGGTGCTTTGTTAATTTGTAATACTGTATTTTTATCTTCTACATAGTAGTTGATGTTGTCAATGATAAATGTTTTGCTATCTAACACTGCATACCAAGCAATACCAGACTGTGTTGGATTCTCAATCATTGATGCAACATCAAATGCTGACAAAGATCTTTGATTGTTTATTGTAGTTTTATTCCTAACCCAGAAATAGTAAACATTATCGTATGTGTTAGTAGAGTTGTTCCAAATTTTATCAATTGTATAATAATAATCTGTTTCATTGGTTTTGTTATCAACAACTGAATATGCTTCACCTGTTGCTATAACTCCAAACATTTCCTTGCTAGACTTAACTGCGTCTGCATAATCATCTGGTGCTACTGTAGATTGAATCCATTCCCATACAACAATTTCGCTGCCAGGATATAGTTTGCCCCACATGTCTGTTCTATAACTTACACTACCTTGATCATAATCATAGTAACGTACTTTGCTAGTGTCCCACCATCTTGTTCCTACTTGCTCTGTGCCCCATGCATTATTCTCATCAGTGGCTGTAACATCATCTGTGCTTGTATTATAAATTGCATTATCTGCAACTTCTATATATTCTAAGTTTTGCATAGCAACACCTGGAAGGATTCTTCTCATAGGGTCAAATGCTTCTAGTTGAACCTTTGTGGTATTGTCTGCTTGATTGTAAATTGTAACATTATCAATATCATATTGAGAAGGTCTGCTTGTGGTTGATCTTACAAACGTTTTGTTTGATCCTGATACTGAGTGTACCCATGTTCCTAGTTGTGCGTTATTGAACTTCTCCCATATTAATGTATTGTTTGGAAGATTCCAATTTGCATCTGATAGTGCTGTTGCAGTTTTTGGTTCACTTGCAAATCTTGTTGTAACTAACGGTAATACAGATACTGCATTACCACATTTTTCAATAAATTCATCTATGTAGAAAACGTTGCTTTCTGTTCCTAGTTTAGTAACTTTGTGTATACCATCGATAGGTGGAGTAGTGTCTGTGTTCACTAGCATTACATAATCACCAACTTCAAAGCCATGTGCTACGTTTGTTGTTACTTCTGCATCGTTGCCATCTCTACTTAATGTACCTGCACATATTCCACAATGTGTCTCATCGTCTTTGCTTTGACTAAACAATGGAGTTCCTGCTTTAGGTTGTACTTGTAATACATTCCAACCATAGAATTTAGTTGCTACACCACCTTTGGTTTCTACTTCAAATGCACTATCATCTGAAATTAATATATTAAACATTGCTGGATCTTTATCTGAAGTTAATGCTGTAAAATGAGGTATTGTTACTGAACCAACTTGTTTAGTTGCAGTAAATTGATTTACAACTCCTGCATCTCTAGCATTAGTTACACCACTATCAAAGCCAGCTATGTTATTAAATGTTCCAGTACCCATGTCAATACTATCACTTGTTGAACTTATAACAATTTGGTTACTAACATAGTTAACAGATGTATGTGTTATACCTGCTGTTGTTAATGAATTCTGTATTAATACTGCCGCTTGTTGGTGTGTTGTATCTATTTGAGTTTGTGTTGTGCTTGCATTATAGTTTGCATTTAGTCCTAGTAATGCCTGAGCAGATCCACTTACTGTTAATGTTCTTTTAGTATCTGTGCTTGTTAGTCTTAGTGCATTATTAAATGCATCTACTGTTACTAATTCTAATCCGTTTGTAGCATTAATTTGTGTAACAATATCTGACAATACTAAGTTAGCATTTTGTGTTTGAAGTTCACTAGGTGCTTGTATTGTTGAACCATTTGCTGTAAATCCTAAATCTGTATTTGTTGTAGATGCAGATAGTATTAAGTTATCTCCTACTACACTTGTAGTATACGATAGTTCTAGTAAGTTAAAACTTGTTACCAAGCTAGCAGTTAAGCCTGTTATTCCTACACTGTTAATAAAATCTCTAATCTCAGTTGTTGACATTTGATTTGCAACATGTACAAGTGTTACACTAATTGCAACACCGTCTGCTGGTGCAGTTGTAAATGTAATATTTTGTCCACTTACTGAATATGCTGTTGTTACTGTTCCACCAACTGTTATGCTTGAAATACCATATGTACTTGCACTAAGAACAGTTGATAATGTAAATGTATCTTCAAGATCAACTGCTGGTGCTATTCCATTATCAACACCTGTAAATGTTTCAATAACATCTGCTGGTGTATTATCAAAGTCAACTAACACTCCATTAATAGTAATACTCTTTCCTGTTACATCTGTAAACTGTTTTGGTCCTGAGTTTGCTCTTATAACTGCAGGCCCTGTAACTACCGGAACTTCTGTTTCTTTAACGAAGCCTACTCCAATACCATCTATTACTAATGTTTCTGTTGGAGCAAACGTAGGATTAGTTGTACTTCCTACTGCTACTATATCTTGATACTCTGTTTTTTCTGATGCAAATGTAGTTGTTGTTCCAGCTACCGTTGCAACTGTTCCAGAAGGAAATGCTATTCCTGCGTTTCTAGCTTTTAATTCTATGTTCGCTGTTGTTTCTGTTTTACCTGTGTAGTCAACTTGACATTCCCATAACTGTCCTTCGTGCCTAACTTCGTCACCTAATTTATAACTTGTATAGTTATTCCAACTTGGAATATTTGCATATGACGCATTTGAATCCCATACTGTAGATAATTGATCTGCAGTAAGTATTTTATATTTTGTTTCTGTTGATAACGGTTCACCACCTGTAAGTATATCAACAATGCTGTTAGCAAACGAATTAGTATCAAATGTTAAATCTTTATCATTAACAATTTTTTCCGGTGACACATTTAATAACTCAATTGGACCAACAACCGAATCATCTAATGCAATGATTTGCGGCGAAGAAGAAATATCAGAAGACGTAATTTCAAATTCAAAAGGTTCTTCAATATCATTGTTACCTAGTTCTGATTGTCTAAACATATATTGTTCGTATACTGAAATGTCAGTTCCGTTTTCATTTAATATATTTGATCTACCAATTCTATCTAACGCTGTAGTTGTACCTGTATTTCCTATTAGTCCTTGATGCATTTTTGTGATTACATTTTTGTTTAATCCCAAATCTTGTGTCCATGTTTTTTCTATATTTCCTATTGTCAGGTCTTTTGCTTTTCCTAATGCTGAATTAAATTCATCTACATCAGTTCTATAAATGTCGTCTATACTTTGAACTGCACTATCAATATTTTCAACAATATGATTATCCAATACTAAGTATCCCGGTGCTTTCTTTTCACCGTTCCAGTCTTGTGTTCGTTGTCCTTTTATTAACAATCTATTTTGTACTTTATCTTTTACATCGTCAAATACATCAACACCAAGTTTAGTTTTCTTTTCAAATATAATTGCATGTTCATAATCTAATACTGCACTTGTAATACTTCCAATAAATTCTTTATCTTTTGTTTCTATGTAAGCAGTACCTTCTTTTCTGTTAATACTTAAATCACTGTTGTCTAATCTTTTATTATATATTGATAGTACATCATTGTTAGTGTATGTTAATTTATTATATTCAAGTACTGTTCCATGTGTTGGTTTAAACGAAATCTTTCTACCTATTTGTAAAATATAAATGTCATTGTTAGAAGATGTTTTGGCCCAGCCTACAAAGTCTGCAGCTGAATTGTCCTTGTCAAATTCCAATGTGTATCCGTTTGTTTCCATCCACATCCAATAGCCTCGTATAAAGTTATAGACATCTTGTATTTTTTCTACAGGTGCATTATATTCAATCACACTAGGAGTAGAAACAAATCTTTTATATCTTTTAACAGTTGAGTTAGCTATTGTTATTTCGTCATATTCTAAACCTGCTGTGTTAGGTTCATAAAAATTAAATTCTTGTTTGTTGTTGCTTATACCATTAACTTTATATCCAGCTATACTTTTAGTAATAAACAATGCACTTGCTGTTGGCAATTGTGTTGGCTTACCTGTGTACATAGTAACATCAAAGTCTGCTTGTCCAAATTGGAAATCACCATTAACACTGCTTTCAGCAAATACATTTAGTAAATGTTTGCTAGTAAACCCACCAACTTTTTGTATTAGTTTAGTTGTTAAGTTTTTATAAAGTTGTTCATGGCTTATATCTTTTTGATTTCTTTTTGCAAAGTTATATTGTGCTTGTGCTAATCCGTTTGCAACAAATGGAACTTCATTAACTTTAAAGTCTATTGTTATTGGTTGAATGTCAGTACCAAGTTTATGTACTGCAATAGGATCACCTGTGAAATTAATTCCACGATCAATTAAACTGACACTATTAATTTTGCCATCTGTTATTTTAAATTTAGCACGTGCTCTTGAACTTGTAAAGTCATCAATAATAATAAATTCTGAATCAGTTGTTAGTCCACTTGGTGAATTTGATACAGTTACTTTCGTAATAGTTTTATCATAAACTATGCCCGGTATTTTATATTTTGCTGTTGCAGTTAATTGTTTATCATAATAAGTCTGTGGTAATCCATTAATACTTTCTTTTATAAATCCAGGCTGGAAGAAACTAGTCCATGCTGTAGTTGGATTTAATTTTAGAACAGCGTCAACCATTGTTGCTTGTCCTTGTGCAGAGTTTCTCCACATATATTCTATAGGACCATAATCACCAAATACAAAGTCTTGTGCTGCATCAGCTGAGTTAGGTAAACCAATTACTGTTGTAGGATCTTCCAGTACGCCTGTTACTGTTACTGGGCTTCTAGTTAACCAGTCCCAATTAAACCTAGCGTATTTTAAATCTTGCTCTACTGGCTTGCTTGGCTGAGATACTATACCATTTGTTAACGCATTAATTAATGCATCACGTTTAGTATTGTTTGTCCAACTATAATTTGCATCCCACCATGTTGGTTTAAATCCAAATCCTAGCATATGCCAAGGAGTTAAATGTGGTGTTGCTGTACCAAACAGAAGTGTGTACACTCCTTTGTAGTGTCCTGGTGTTTCAAAATTATTAAACTGTATTGTACTATAGTTCCATGTGAACTTATCCGCTTGGTCGTATATATTAGTTTCAGTTACATTTCTTATACCTGCCCATTTTGTGTAAAACTTTTCTGTATAATTATTTAAAATGTTTAATGTATACCATGTGCTATGTTGTGTGTTAGGCAAGAAGTCTGTGTACGAAGCATACTGTTTTGCATCATACATTGTATCTTGTAATACAAGACCAGCGTATATTCTATTTTCCATATCTAATAATACTGCATGCACTACATCAAAGTTTGCTGATGTAATGTCTGTTAAGTTAGCAGTACTTGTTAAAGTATATTCTTGACCATCGTGTGTGTATAACACATTGTCACTTACAATTGGTCTATAACCTTTTGCTAATCCTAGCTTAGTTAAACTTGCTGGAACAAAACTATCTGAGTCCATGTTATGATATATTACTTCTAGTTCAGTAGCAGTAGCACTTAAACTTGTTAAATAAATTGTATTACCAATTATTGTATAGTCTGTATCTTTTTGTAATATTAATTTTCCATTTGTATCAGTAAGGTAAACATATACATGATCTCTAATATTTAAATCACCATTGAATATATAATTTGTTTTGTAAGATAAAACACTTGTATCAGTAATTTTTATAGTCTGTGTTACTTCTGCTTCTGCATATAACATGTTAGAAGTTTTGTGTAAATCAATAGTTCTTTTATTTTTTAGTATCTCGCTAATTGCATCATCTGTTATACTTTTAATATCTGTGTAAGGATTGATTTGATATAATCTTTTTACTTGTGCTAGTACTCTGTTTCTAAATGAAATCCAATCTGCAGCTTGTTCAACTAATGAACCAGTAACATCTATATCTTCGTCTGAGTAACTAACGTCATGCATTATACTATCATGTTTACGCATATATAATGTTCCACCATAATATGGTGTATGTGTTACACTGCTATAATTATTTTCTGAAAACGAGTTGCCATCAAATTTTGGATTAACATTTAATTTACTAATCCAATGTTCAAGCGTTTCACTTATTGTAAACGTTTGTATTGCTTCGTTATGTACGTTGTGTCCCATAACTTCTGGATAGCTAATTGTTGTGGCTATTTTATTTTCGTTGCTTCTAAAACTAAAATCAATTATATCATTTTCTTTAAATGCAAATTCGCTTATTACAATGCTATTATTGTTTATTGTAATATATGAATCGTTAATTTTGTTTCCGTTATTTGTTATTGAATAATTTAAATCATCTTGATTATCAATTGAAGTAACCATTGATAACACTTTGCCTTCAACTACAATGCTAACACTGTCAGTAGTTAATGAAAACTCAACAACGTTGTTTGCATCTTTTTCAATTACTAATCCGCCAACAGTTTGTGAACTTGTAGTTGGTGTAACTTCTGTATTGCCTGGAACAAAATATTTTATAGTTTCAGTTGTTAAGTTATATACTTTAATATTAGTATTCTTATGTAGTGTTTGTATAGACGGAACATCTTGTTCTAAGAAGTTACCTGTGTCTACATTTAATCTTGATAAGGTAAACTTATTATTTTTCTTGTGTAGTACAAATGCTTGTGTGCTATCCCAATTATTGTATCCATATGGAATAGTTAAGTTGTTGTCACCCACTGTAATTTTATATTGTTCAGTTGTTAATGCACCAGCTGGCATTCCAGACTGTCTGTAAACAGTTTCAAGTTTGTCATATCTTTTATATAAGTTATAACCTTGTCCTGATTTATTAAATGTTATTTTTGGATTCTCTGAATTTTGTAATGTGTTTTTATATTTGCTTGTTAATATGAAATTCTCAAATTCATATTCAGCACCCTTTGGAGAATCTTTATAACTTAATTGTAATCCAAGTTCTGGATCAACTGCACCAGTACCTTCTTTGTATCCAAATATTTTTTCACCTGTAAAGTTTGTACCTACTATATCTTCAAATGCAACTCCTTCGTCTGTAAAGAATTTGTAAAGTGGATATTGGTTGACTTTTGTTTTTTGTTGTGCTAGAGTAAATTTATTATTAACGTACCATACGTCACTGTGTTGCCAATTAAGTTTGTTTGCATTTAGTATACTCTTAATTGTTAAGCAATAATTATTTGCCATTGTCATAACTGTTGTTGGTGTAGTACTTGTTGACTTATAAACTTTATCTTGTGTGCTATCTATATAAACATATGTTGAACCAACTGGCATAACGCTAATATTATCAGATGCTGTTACACCAAAGTCTATTGCACCAATGTATGTTGGGTCATCTTCATAATCGTGATGCCTTGCATTGTTGTGTAAATTAATGCCTGCATTGTATTCAATGATTGGTCTTTTTGCTCTACGTTTATTTGATAGTATGTCGTCAAAGTTATGATCAGGTAACAATGTCATTAGTTTTCTAACTGTACTAATGTTTACCCAATGGTTGGCTCTACTCCATGCTGTATGAAATAAATCTTCTTTAGCAATTACTATGTAATCTAAAATAGGTTCAACTGGTAATCCAAAGTCCCATGCAAGTTCGCCATTCATATCAAACTTTGCTATGTTTTTTAGTTTTGCAATGTCACTTGCTTTAGCAGTTGAACTTGTAGAAAGTGTCCAATGATCTACACTCCATGTTGCTGTTACAACTTGTCTAAGTGTTAGTTCACCGTCTGGAAATCTATCAACAATGTATATGTTTTCTTTTTGCTCTGCATTATTATAAAACCAATCATTAGAATCAAATCTAATTAATACACCTTCAACTAACTGAGTTGGATTAGATTTTAAATCTGTATAATGGAAGCCATCAAAGATTGGTAGTTGGCTAGCATCGTTATTATAATCATTAATTAATGTTAAAAAGTTTCTTGCTCCGGCTTGCCAATATTTGTTTTGCTTGTTTGGAATAACACGATGAACTTTACTGTCGTCCCATATGCCATCGTTGTTTTGTGTATGAGGTACAACACTGTGATATACTCTTCTAGTGTTCTCATCTCTAAATTCTTCAAATGTAACAAATGTACCTACACCAGTTACAATAAATGTTTTGTCTTTAACAGCTACGTTCCAACCTGAACCAGTAAACTTAATAAGCATATGGTCTTCAACGCTAAACGTATTGTTATCATCTGTTAGTGTGTATAATGTACGATGCTTAGAATCTACTAATGGATTTTTACTAGCACCTGTGTATATACTTTCGTATACTGGTAACTCTTCTGCCCAAATATAATTTTAAAAGTTAACTAGTTTGTCAACATCAACCGGTGGGCTGTATGAATATATTTCTGTATTGTATGCAGAGTTATAATTGTATGCATCAAAGTTTGTGTTAATAGAATGAGCAATGTCATCTATAGTAAGTTGATTAGTTACTTGTAAATTATCGTTGTAACTAACAACACCTGGCTTTAGTTGAGCTTTACTTCTAAGAGGTATATGAAATTTTGGTTCAATATAAGAATCATTAATATTTGCAGTTGCACCATTTTTTGATCCAACATAACCATTGATATTATCAAGTGGTCCTTTAGAAACCATTTGATCTAATGTACTATCTAACCAACTTTTATTTAGATCAGTTTGAAATACACCTGGTAAAAACTTATTCGTTTTTATATTGTTTACCTTAGATTGTCCTGCTTTTTTCTTAGCCATTTATTAACTTCCTGCTCTAATATTTTCGTCTGTAATGTTTTGAATAATATCAATTTCATTTACTGTTACATCTGCAATTAGCATCTCGTCTGTGTTTGGTGTGTACTCAAACAAGTCTCCAAATGTTGTTCCGGTTCCTTGTGGTACAATAACAAAACTACTTAGTACGCCTGCTAGTTCCTTATGTACATATGCCGCTAACTCAGTAAAGTAAAAAGTTTCTCCAAAGTCCCATTCTGATGAACTAAAGAATTCATTTATAGCTGTTACTGTTTTTGATTTTAAATCACTGTCTGTAATATTTGATCCATATAATTTAATAATTCTAAATCTTGCTTTTAGTTCTGGGTCAGCATGTGTACCAAATATTGGTTTATACTTAACTGGCTTATAAACAATAGTATCACTCATTGCTTTTTTGCCTTCAATTGATCCAAACTGTTGCGATAATGCATAGCTTGTTGGTGGTGATGGTTGTTTTGAAACTGTACCATTTAACCAATTCTTATAACTAGTATCGTATGCTGATGTTAATGCAAACACATCTATAACATTTGTAAAGCTAGGATCTACTACTTGATTATCTGTTGTAACATGTTGCCATTCAAAATTTAAATTTGATTTAGTTGTGTTACCAGTTCCTACTACTCCAGTAAATGCTAATGGGTTATCTGGTCTGCTATCTGCGTTTCCATCTATTAACACTAATCTATAATTGTTAGTGCTAGCTTGATCATATCCATATACAAAGAACTTTCCAGTTTCTACTATTGTACTGCCAACTGCGTCAAACATTTTTATTTGATCACGTTTAGCTTTTTTAGTATACGAACTTAAATCATATTCGTTTTGTATGTTTCCTAGTCTAACTGAGCTACTTGTAAAATTAAATCTAACTGTTCTCAAGTAAATATCAAATGATGATCCTGTGTAGTTAAAATATAAAATCCAACTATCACTTCCCAATGCAAAAGTATTTGGGTATGCATCATTGATGTTACCAATGTTTTCACTTACAACATCCCAACTTTTATTTTTGTAATTATATTTTACACTAAATGATCTTTTAGCATCTAAATATGTTTTAATAATATCTCGTTCTCTAGAAATAAATCTTCTAGACAATGCTGGATAAATTACTTCAATTGTGCTTTGTCCTGGAATAATACTATCCAACACAATTGCACCTGTACCGTCCTTACGCTTACCTGTTGGTGCACCAGCTTGTGCTCCAATATTTTCTATGCCCAATCCGTTCATTGATACACTTATAACCTTAGACCACAGTTCTTCACCGTTGATCTTTTTAAATTTAATCATTGCTCCTGGTGTTATATACTTCATGTAATTATCTGAAGTTTCACCTACACGTTGAATTAATCCTGCATTGTTTGGATCTGTAATATATCCATTTTTTGCACCACTAGCAGTTGTACTAGGACTAATCCATGTAAATTTGTCTGTAGTATATCCTGCTGAAGTTGCTAGGTTTTCAAATGTTGTTTTAAATCTTGTGTAATATAAATTTACAAATTCATCATTGTTAATAATATTTTTAACATATTTTTCAAATATCTGCGTTGATGAATCTGAACTTGATGTTGAATACGAAACTAGCTTTTCACTTTCTGAAACTACTGCATCGCTTCCACGTAAATATAAATCAGAATACATACCGGTTGGATCTGTAAATTTAGAATATCTACTGTGCCCACTGAATGTTCTGTTTACACTTTTAATTTTAACAAGTCCGCCATTGCTACCACTAAGCATCGTATTATAATCACTTGCAGTAATCATTCTATCTTGTGTAGCATAATTTCTAGGAGCATTTTCTCTAATGCTGTCTAGTGTTTCATTTGAACTTGCATTTGCAATTGGCTGTTTTAATTGTAGCGTTAATGCAAGTGTGTATACGTTTCCGTCTAATCCTGTATAATTTATTTGTACTTTTTTATTTGTTAAGTCATCTGGTCTAACAACGTATGTACTATTAGCACTAGTTCTGTACCAAACTCTTATTGTATCTTTTGGAATATTACCAAATGCTCTATCTGGAAACACAATTGAAATTTGATTGTTTGCTCTAGTCTTAACACTGTATACATCTCTAACACCATTAGCTAAGTTATTATAAATTACGTTTCCATTTACATCTGAAACTTTTGTCCATTGCTTAGAAACGTTTCCAGTTTCATTAATGTTTTGCACCCATACATCGTTTTGGTTAATGTCTGTTGCAGTCACATCAAGCACTGCGTTGTCAATTGGATCTGATATAACAAAGTCTTGGTATGCTAATGATCCTTGCTTAACTCCTGCAAAGAATCCACTATTAATACTGTTAATGCCCTTGCCGTCATTTTTAAAATAAACTCCAAATGAACTTACTGGGTCTGGCATTTTTTCTGTAAATGTTCTGTTAACACTATCGTACTCACTATTAATAACATTAAACGTTGCAGACTTACCGAGTGCAGTACCTTCAATATCAAACTTAATTTGATTTGATGTATTGTTTAAATTATAAAAATCTGTTTTGATATTATCAATTACTGAACTTTTAGCAGGACTTCCATATCGATTACTGTTTTGCAATGCTGCATTCAGTACTGTAATAAAATCATCTAAATTACTAGAGTTGTTTGTAATCTCATATTTAATTTCATTTCCACCTAAACTTGTTCCGGCACTACCAATAACTGCTTCATTTGTTTTAACTGCAATAACTTTCATCTCACCATACGCTGGCACATTACGTCTTGGTTGATATCCTAAAAACTCTGCCAGCTTATACACTGACTCTTGTTTTTTGGATGTTGTTAAGAAATTGTTTCTTGCATTTAAATCTACTCTATATGCTAAGTTATGTCCAAATTGTGCAACTACATCTAGTAGTGATACAAATTCTGCTGATTCTACCCAATCATTGTAATTCTCTGGGTAAGTGTTGCGTACATAATCAACCATAGCTGATCGCATAGTATCATAATCAAATGCTTGAAAGTTTGCATTGATATATGATTCGTATACAACTGTATAGTCTTCTGCCGCAAATAATTTTGTTTGTCTAGTTTTTTGTGCCATAATTAAAACTCTGCGTTCTGTTGAAATTCGTTATCGAATTTGATCTGCAAATCTATTGCAGTTGTTGTTGGTACATATGTTAGCTTTACGTTAATAGTAACATAGTGAGCATCTTGATTAACAATAATATTAGTATCGTTAACTGTAAATCTTGGATCATAATTTACTACACTATACACTTCTTCTTTAATAGCATCCATTGTAATGTCATCTAAAGGTTGGAATATGTATAATGGTAAATCGCAACCTAACTCAGGGTCTGTCCACTTCTCTCCTTTACGGATATGAAAGTGATTCAGCAGGTCACGCTTCGCTAAATCTATATCAGATAGATTGCTACTTGTGTATGGTTGGTCTATTGTTGTGTATCCAATTATATTGCTCATACAACTATTTATGCAAATAATTAAGTAGGTAGATTATGATTGTAAAATTAGCTTATCTTCTGGCCATTGTACATAATCGTGCCATGCTACATCAGGAAGTGATAAGAAATGACGCTTGTTTGAATAGTTAATTTGATGCCATGTAGGAAT
>Ga0115008_10001598_pt1 | contig 18483 bp, 10 predicted proteins | sample FraStrMetagenome_FD_87164 | JGI IMG/M metagenome (GOLD analysis project Ga0115008, IMG submission 87164) | Marine eukaryotic phytoplankton communities from Arctic Ocean - Fram Strait ARC3M Metagenome | ecosystem: Environmental > Aquatic > Marine > Oceanic | place: Fram Strait | collected...
ACGGTAAATACTCTGGACATTCTTCATTTCATTGCTCTTCCTCCAGTCACAAAAAAACCATCATTTCGTCGCAATTTCGTCGCTAGGAACAACAAATGTGAGTGGTTCCAAAAATCGAATAACTCCACAGATGCTAATTCAAAAAAGTCTATCAAATATAGCATCAAGTCAAGCTTATAAATTATCACTTGCATTGAAGAATAAGCAATTACCAGTATCAAACTTCAGAACTTATCAAATATACAAAATGAGCACCGCCAGTAGCAACATTCGGGAGGATCAATCCATCACTAACGGTAGTGGTAATATCCCATTGCAAAGCAGAATGGCAACCAATCAAGCTACGTCAAAGTCAATATCATTACCTCCATTGATCAATAAAATATTTGATGAAGAATCCAGGAGCGTCGTAATTAGTTTAAATCCTGATTATACTACAGCCTATGAACAAATACGAGAACGAAACAAACATGAAATTGACAGTCATGACAATATTGACAATAGTAAATCCGAACAAAAGAGTAATGCTGCACTAAACTATAAACGACAAAAGTATGAATCACCACCCAACCCAAATTCCAGTACACAATCTTCTTCTTATACAATCCCTGAATCAGTATTACAATATGAACGTCAAATGAGAAAAATGAAAGCAGCCAATCGAGCAGGAACAATCTTAACGAAAGAAAAACATTTACATGTATTGTATGTTGATGAATATATGATTGCAGTGAATAAACCCTCAGGAGTCTTATGTGTCCCAGGTGTGAATAATAAACCATCCATGGTACAATTAGTCTACGATGAATACGGCCCCACAGGAGATGATAAAGATATCATGACGGTGGATAAGATGATTGTCCATCGATTGGATATGGACACAAGTGGCATTGTTGTGTTTGCGCGTACAATACAAGCATTGAAAACCTTACAAAAATCCTTCCGAGATCGAAATGTGGATAAAACATATGAAGCATTATTATGTGGTCAAATGGAATTTCTTCCTTCCCAATCCTCTGATAATGATGTCGATAATGATGACATTAAGTACAATTGTGGAACGATTGATCTGGCACTTCAACGTGATCATAGATTTCCTCCATTTATGAGAGTAGCTACACCTCAAAGTGAAGTAGAGGCATTAAATGTTGTAAATGATTTAAAGAATAATGGATGGAAAAAAATAATCAAGAAAAAACCAAAACCAAGTACGACCTACTTTGAATTCATGAATTGTTATGAAAAATACCATGATCAATTTCCAGCAACCCGAATCAAATTGAAACCCATTACAGGAAGGACACATCAACTACGAGTCCATTTAGCTGCCATAGGCCATCCAATCATTGGTGATCCTGCGTATGGGATTATGGGTGAAGCTTCACCGAATGGAGGTTTGGAGGAAGATGTATTCTCATTCACTCAACGTGCTGGATTAGAACTTCAACGAGATATTAATGACAAAGTAGACAAGACAAACCAATGTATGTGTTTACATGCCAAACATTTGGAAGTTCCTCATCCTGTGACTGGAGAAACAATTGTTATTACAGCAGAGCCTTCCTTTTAGTTTAGCTGATAAAATATCTATCTTGGTATGGATTCCAATAATAAATCTGGATTTTAAATATTTTCTTATGATTGTTAGCAATGAGAAGTGTTACTTATCATTATTTAGGATTCAAAATCAAATCAAGCCAAAGTAGAGACGGTAATATACAAGAAATGGTCAGGATGACATAATGCAAGCCATAAATCTACAATAGGAGTTGATAATGCTGGACGAATGCCTTGAATATCCCATTCCAGATTTTGAAAAGTATTTCCTGACTTTAGTTTGTATTGGATAGAAACGATACCATCATTATCGTCGTTGTCACTATCCTTTGAAATAGTAATGGTTTCAAAATAGGACGGTAACCAGGTAGACAATAATCTCCCCAGTGTAAAATAAGAACATACCGAGGAATATTCCGGATGTTCCCCATTACAATGATGTATGAATTCTTCTTGAAGGGATTGTAGTTTACAAGGTCGTTGCATATATGGCTTTCCATCCATTAATAGACGAACTGGTATATGAATCAATGCTTTCTCTTCCTCTCCTTTTCCACCCTCCGCATTCGAATCATTCGTCTCATGAGCACTACTACTAGTACTACCATCACTATCTTTCGTAGGAGGACTAGGAGTAGGATAGGGAAGATTGGTCTGCATCAAATCAAGACTCACCTCCCAAAAATCATCACATTTATTTCTCATAATGGCCTCCCATAATTTCACGTGAGAGAATTTCGACATGGACATGGCTACTTTGGAGGATCCATGTTGAAGAAATAGGGATTGTTTTAAAGAATTCGAAAAAGCCTGCTGAATGATTTTGAATAAAGGGACAGATTTAGGTATATGAAAATCAACATTGGCAGTAGCATCTAATGATGGGGAGGATACAGTATTTGTAGTATTGGAAGTGGAAGATGATGATGCGTAGTGTTCCAGGGATAAAATGGAGGATGGGTATGACGTGAAATGAATTCGAATTCTCCATGGGATGGCATTATCATTGATATCTTCATTTTGGCTACTGTTTATATTCGAATGCTTTGCCAAATGACGATATTTGAGTAAATCATATAAAACACCTGCAAACAAATGCCATCGTAAGGCTATACCTGTAACTTCATCTTCAAACCAACAAATTGGAATCTCAGCATGATCCTTATGACGAAATGGGTCATCTGTGGCATTCATAATACTACTCGTATTATGATCATTGCCACCTTTTTCTTTTGTAATTTCGTCCGTGATGTTTCTGTTTTCTTTTTCTTTCGTCTTTTTTTCGAATGCGGCAGTACTAGCCATTGACATGTTGGCCATCCCTTTTAATATCGTCAATGCTGGAGCATATTTGTACAAGCGAAGAACATCTTCTCGAAGACCTACGTGTAAATATGACATACGAGATAATAACACATGTTGAGATGGTGGCATGATGGGAGATGAGAGAGATGTGGGTGCTAAGCTAAGAATGATGGGTATAGATCCAGACCATGCTTTGGATCGAATGTTGGAGACTGAATATTGTGGAGAATGGGTGCTCTTGGAAGAAGCCATTTGATATTTATTTTTATGTATGTATATGTATGATTTTATTGTATTTTATCATTGGATACAACAAAAATGGACTTTGTTGGATTGATGAGACAAGCTACCTAGAGAATATTGTTTTCCTTGTTCGCTCCCTCGAACATCGCAGGAATACTTTGGAATTACCAACTTTTTTTTTCATTTTCATTTGTTCCTCCTGTAGCATGGGTATCAAGGTTATGATTGTTATCTACGGAAGTTTCAGTTCCTACAAAATCTTTTTCACATTAAAAAATAACAAGAATGACTACAGCAGTTTAGCAGCAGTATTAATTATAGCCTTATTGTGTCAAGAGAGTTATCTTTAGTGCAAACTTACAAGCTTGGTCAATGATACTTCTTCCTATCATCAAGTTTGTCATTTCTATTCCTTTCTAAAAATGAATGCATCAAAGATTCATTTTGCACACCGATGAGAATAGTAAAATCCAACCAATCTTCAAAATTGAATCTATGTATTTATATATATGTATAACCATAATAGAAAGAAATAATACAAATGAAGAAAAATAGATAAATAACAAGTGTGTTTTTACATTAAAATTATGAAAGTGTGCGAAAGCATTTCAAGTGGGGAAGAAAGTATATAATCTACAAGCAAAATTATTTCAATCCTTCCTTCCAATCAATTTTTTACAAAAAAGAATTATTTGCAAGTCTCTTCCCATGTACCGAAAAAATGTACTGTCTCATCTAGGTCTCTAGAACGGGTGTTCTATCCAATAATGATAAAAAATAATCAATTAAACTCTTGTAGACGCTATCTACTGTGCCGTTCTGACGCTTGATCCACCATGAGCGTGAAGACGATTTTTTTCATCGTGTGAAAAAAAATCCATGGTAACTTTTCTTGTCAATTCATTTCGCAAGAAGGTCGCATTACGTTTATCATCATGATTGGTTTGTTGCTGTGGAACGGTAGTACTTCGTGGAGTCGAAGACGGTGATACTATAGTTTCTTGGAATTGTGTCAATGAGGGTAATGAGGGCATCAGCATTGCGGAATTTTTAAGAATGTCAAGACCGCTCATATATTGTTGTTGTTGTGGTTGACTAGATAGATTCGAATCTTGTGGGACAGTTGTTGGATCTCCAATAATACGCTTTTGAAGAGAATAGGAATCGTATCTTTGGTTGCTTTTATCATTATCATTTGTGCTCAGAGAGATCTCTTTTGGATTATAGGATTGGGATGGAGTAGCTCCAAGTGAAAATGGTGTAGACCCTGTAACTACTCGATTTGCGATGCCTTGAAGCAGATTTGCTGCATTATGCAATGTATTGGTAGGGCTAATGCATACGGGCACTACTTGAGGGTTCTTTTGTGAATTTACAGGACTTGGCAAAAAGCATACTGTTTGCATAGGCTCTACTTCTGTTGTCATCATCTTGTCAGTTTTCATAGGGGACGGCATAAAAATCACTGTGTAATAAATCAATCAATCAATATCATGAGTGAAAAGTATAGATCTAAAACATAACAAGGTTGCACAATTGAAAGAAAAGACTTACGAGCATAAAAGTTGGGTTCTGATTGAACATCGGTGGGTTGCTTATGGCCTGTCCCCTTCACTTTTTGTCTATACATTTTCATACACAACTGAGGCTTCCCCCTCAAGAACATTTCATGAAAGTAGGCACCGGAATCAGGTCCTTGAGTAATACGGCGAAAACCATAAAGATTCAATTGTCGTTGAAACGAAGTCAACTTGGTTTGCTTGAAATATTTTGGCATGATGGTTTTTGTAAATTCCTTCGGTTTTAATACAATAAAGGCACGTCCATGACAAAGCCAGGACACTACAGGAGAAATCATCGTCCCCTCTTCTCTTGTCAGCATTTCCATGAGCTTTTCTGGAAATGGTTGTGTTACCCCCCCTGTCTTTTTGCGAACATAGCCGATGGTATCTGGGACAGAGGAATAATCGTGATATACGTATTTTGGTCGACTTGAGATTGTTGTTTCATCATTTTCTGGTTTCGATGTTTGATCTAGGTTACATTTTGCAGCATATCGACGGGTGATCTCTTCTGCCTTGGAGGCTGCTTCTGCTGCTTCGGCAAGGAGGAGATATCCTGTATCCAACGAGAACATCTCTTTCCTATCGATTGCACTTGAAGTATTTTCCGTTTGCGGACCTTTGATACTATTTGTCATTTTCGATATCTGAGCTACTACTTGTTGTTCCATAATATGAAAGTAAATTTGGTGAAGTTCCAGATGTACTTCGATCCTATTCTTAATTTTATGAATGGAACAGTGCTAATTTTCCGTACGTCAGGAGACTAAGACACAACAGGCGTCTTCTCTTCTATGGCCACAACTTCGAAAGAGTGAAAGAAGATGATTTTTATTATTTTTCTTAGCTTTTTCGCCCAGAGTACGTATGTACGTGCGCAAAGCTCAAGCGCAATGAGAACCCATGTTTGATGGCACGATCTATTCTCATCGAGACACAAATATTTCCTCTGTAAGAACTCCGAAATCAATAATGCTTCTAAGAAAATGATGTTTTTACGCTAAAACTTACTTGCAATGTATGACAAATATATCTTAAGTACGTTTCCACGTGTTTGTTGTACTCTTGCGTCCTGCAGTGCAACAATCCAGGAGCATGCTTTGCTATATAAACTTGAAATGATTCAAGCATGGTACGCAAATAAGGACTTTTTTTTCATTAATGACTTATGCAAAGCGCACTTTAACTATCATACTAATTCGAGATAATCTACATGGTCAGCAATAGCTATATGACGTAGATTCAGTCTTGTTCTTGATCTTCCGGAACAAAGATTCGTAACAGCAGGATAGGTATATATATTTGTCATGTGCGAAGTCTACTTGAGTTCATTAATTTCAAGAAAAAATCGAAGGGTCATCATTTTGTCCAATCACAACAAACTGGATTTTTGCATCATCATTCTCTTGAAACGACACATTCCGATCACTTTCGAATTCATGATGAGCATTCAACATTTTACTTATCTAACTTTGACGGCTTCCACTCGTGGTCGCAAGTATAAATCTGATCTGAATTGATGACATATAGGGAAGCTGTTGCACATCTACCTAGGTGTAGGCACTGAACCCTATTCAAAAAATATCTTCGAACTAAACTAAACTAAACTTATCTAACTTTGAGACAGACAACCAATTTAGATTTTTTCGATCAAACAAATGAAAAAAAATCTTTTTCATTGAATGGATAGATCGTTTGTACATTAATGTGAACATTGAAACCAATTCCAATTCTTTCGAGAGATCATGCACGCATCCAATTTAGTAATTATATTTCAACAGAAAATTGAAGAAAATCCTAGAAGTAACTGAAATTTAAACAGTAAATTACAGTGCTTCTTTTGGACAAATGGTCATTTTTGTCATCCCTTGGATATTCTTTTAATCTGGACGTGTTAATATTTGTCAAACAAAGAATCTGAATATCCTACCAAATATCCATTAATAGCTGAAGTCTCGTTCATAAATTTCGCTTTGAAAACAAGTTATCTTCAATTCTCAGTTTATTCCGTCATAAAATGGAAAGCGACAGTAAATTCTTTGCTTATAAATTTTCCCATTTTTTTACTTTTTACAATTTGTAATCCATCTGCTTCTTTCCATTAAGAGATTTCATCGTGACTAGAATATAATGCTTTAGCATTGACTCATATGAACCAAATTCGGTTTAATAAATCAAACTCGGAATTAACTCCAAGGGTGCTTTCCTTTTCATGCAAATATGCAACTAAAAGAATGATTCATTTTATACTTTTTGTAAGTGCTTGAGTCAGCAAGGCATGATATCAACAGCTTCATTGAGTTTAACATAAAATAATATAAAGAAATTAATAAAATGCAGATTATGGAATACTTTTCTCGCTTGAATGTTTGGTCCGAAAAAAGAAAAAAAAAGAAAGTTTCTCAAAAGTGAAGGGTAACAATCTTATAACATGATTGAGTTTATGTTGATGCTATTTGGAGGTTGGTTAAGGATACCACAGCGGAGAGAACTTTGGCGTCGCTTTTGTTTCGTTTCAGCAGCAGCAGACGACAAAAGAAAAATCTTGGATCCACTATTCTCTTTCGTATGTTGAAGTAAAAAAACATTTTAAAAAGGTTTGTTTAGAATTATTTAAGGGACAAGATTAGAAAGGAAACTCATATAAACACAAACTTTTAGACATTTATTTAAACAACAAAAATCTCTTGATAGGGAAAAGTTCCTAATAAAGCATCTAAATCGAAACGCGGATAAGCACAAAAAGCCTTAATTAATTTTTGTATATAAACATCTGTTTGATATCCATAGACAAATGTCATGCTCAAACATATTACACTTAAAAAGGATTTAACATATGTGCATGTTGTTGAAGACACATACAATAGATAGAAGATTAGCCTAGCTGCTTTTATGCATACGGTACCTGCTGTATGAGAACCGCGATAAAAATAAAGACCAATACGAGAGATAAACGAGGTTGAATTCGTTCATTAATTTGGAACTGACACCTTCATTGTTGACACAATGTTAAAGACAAGGCTTTTCTTCTTTTCATCAATTGCTGCTGTGTTTCATTCGGTAGTGAGTGGATCAATCTTGATGGAGGGAGGAGTTCATTTTCCAGACACCCGTTTTGTAAATGGTGTAGAGCTGAAACGGAATGGTCAGGGTATTCGATCTTTATCACTTTTAGGCATTCATTACAAGCTTTACGTTGCAGGATTTTATAGCCGTCTTCCCTTGAAAACTGAAGAAGAAGTTTTAGAAAAGCGAGGGAACGATTGTCCTCTTCAATTTGAGTTTACATTTCTGAGAGAATTCGGAAAGAAACAAGTGAGAAAAGCATGGGAGATGCAAACGTCCCATAGTATATCGTATAGATACGAAGGGTATGATAGTGACATTGCTAGGTTTATCGATTTACTCACATATCCTATATCAAGTGGGGGCACAATTACAGTTCAGATAATAGAAGATAGAACAGTATTAATTTTTGAGGGCGATGAAAAAGGAACAATACTAAGTAGTGATTTTCAGAAGGCCTTCTTGAGCATGTGGTTTGGTGAAAATGCTGTTACTGAAGAGCTGAAAACAGGATTTTTGAATGGTGCACTGCATCACATCGAACAGATGGTTGTATCATGACCAGCTTGTGTTATCACTTTTATGTCGCTTTTATAATATTCTTAATCAACTAAGACCCGCATTTACGATATTCACTAAAATCCGATTAATCTATCCAATTGTGGTCGAATATGATATATGCAATAAATGTAAGACAAACTCAACCGCACTATAGACACACACAACGAAGATGTCTTGTTCTAATATAAATAATTAAGATTTATTTAAAAGCTTGATCGTTTTTTACTGTAGAATAAACGATGATTTGTATGACAAAAACTAGTAAAGGTCTTGACTTCAATAAAAGTATGCGATATTACATGTTGCATTATAAGAACAAGTTTTTACAAGTGAAAGTGGACGTGTTCTAACATTGCAAGTAAAATACTTTATGCTGTAAAAATGGAAATTGTAAAATAAGAAGTAATAACATGTAATGCGAAATATTTTTTCCAACATAAATATTCAAAAGATAATAAATGGCAAGTAATGCGGTATTGACCAAAAAATAATATTTAACATAAAATTTGGTTCATAACGTTTGATATATTCCCATTACAAATCCTATCTTGAGACAAACTTGGAAGTTCTAGTTCTTTAAATGAAATTACTCCTTTTTTTAACACGTTATCTTTCAGGAAAAGGTTGTACAATAATAATACCCAATAAAAAATTATAAGCTTTTAGTCTCTTTGCCTATTCTTTTCAGACGAAACATTGCAATGACGAAATTTAAACTTTCCAATACACACAATAAAGCCCAAGCATTCTTTGAGACCGAATACAATTCACTTGAGAAAAGCGTGAAATTAAGGGGCTTTGTTCATATCCTGCTGAATGAGTGCAAGGTATTAATATTGGTTGCCGTACCTCTAAGTGATTAAGAAAGTTATACCCCTATGCAACATTGTGGAAAAGAGTGTCCAACATATCTCCTTCAAGATTCGTCCTAACTTGGGAATTGCATTTTCGAAGATAAAAGGATCCGGATAATAATGTCCTAAAAAGCCAGATAATTTCTAGTAGCACCAGTACTTTTAAGGTTTCAAGTCACGCGCTGAAACTACTATCATGATGATGATCAAAACCATCAGACCACAGAGCAGAGAGTTATTTTTTTCCCAAAAAGTGAAAGTATAATAATTGAGTCAATAATTAATGAACTGAATAAATACGTCATGCGAAGTAGAATGAACGTCTTCAAGTACCGTACAATTCAGAACCCGGAAAAGGAAGTACGGTAGGTGACATCTTAATCTCGGGAATATTTTCTTAGTAAAATAGAAATCTCAATCTATGATGTATCACCGCCGTTGATGAGAAGAAGAAGAATCTTGGTAAAGTAATAATCTGACGTATTTATTATCGGAGGAAAAAATGAGGCATCAAATAATAGATATACCTCTAGATATACCTCTAGATATACCGCTGTACAAGATCACAGCCACAAACTATTGATTGTTCTTTATTTCCCAACAACCATCACAAAGGCTCGGGTACAATCATAAAGCAATAAATTAGGCTAAAATGCTGAAATTTTTACACTTTTTATTCGAGAGAACAGGATTTCTTCTGACTCTCATTCTGATAAGTTCCGATGGCTTGGTGAACGCACCAAATTTCAGAACTCGAAGCACACCAAAACAAAAAGAAATAACAAAGAACAAATTTCATTCAGAAGTGTCAAAATCTTCAGCCATTTTAATTGATGGTGAGTTTTATATATGATTATCTTGAATCGTACCTAGACGAATGTTTGAGCTTCCTAATCGAACTCATAAGGAGAGATTTGTTTCTTATCGATGTCAACTTACCTCTCTTTTGTGAAATAATGCTAAGTCGAGAACGTTCGAGGAAAATCAGGGTTTGCTCTATCACATGCTGATTTACTTCAATCTACCTCAATCTGGGCAAATCATTATGGTTTAGATCAAAGAACTTCATTAGTCGTCGATCATGGTTCCATCCCCAGTGGATACCATTTATCACAGCAAGGTTTGTCAGTCATTTTCGCAGGATCTAGCTTAAAGGCTGATGATGTTTTAGTACGTGATATACCATTTTTTGAAAATATTCTGAAATGTGAATCACTAGTCGTAATTACTGCTGATAATGAACTCATGATGAGGTGTAAACGAGCATCATCAAGAAGATTGACTTTGATTAATCCAATATCTTTCTTGGACGATCTAGAACGGGTGGTTGATGAATATGAAATTGACTCAGTGGGAGATCATGTATCATCAGTACCAACTAATTCTGTAAACGATTCAAATAGAGGGGAGGAAACTGAGATCAATCAAAAAAATGATATAGAATCAAAAGGCACATCAGAAATAATGAAACACATGGAATTGGAAGTTCATTTAGGTGCAAGATTAATAAACGCCGAATCTCAGCTACGAAATTATAAAACCAAGAAAAAGGTATCACCCAGTAAGTTATGTTACTGATTGGTTCAAATACACTAATACTGCTCAACACTTTTTTCTCATGTATTTCTCAATTTTGTTCTTCCCTCTCGACAATGGCAGAAAAAAGAAAGAAATTACAAAAAGAAGCCAATAAGATTCGTGCAAAATTAGGTCAAATAGGACCATCGACGCTAAAAGATGCCACTTCAATTCTTTCCAACGGCAGGCTTGATTCCGAACACCAACGTATATTACTAGATAAATGGGAACTTCTTCGAAAGTCCAACGGACGAAAGGAAGTCACAGGAGATAGGATTATATTGGCTGAACGTCTTCGTCGAGAGTTGGAAGATGAAAAATTAAATAAACAAGATTCCATCATAAACTTGAATGCAATAATCAACACCACAGAAAGCAAAGGTCATACGGAAATAGATACTGTCATCAATGGGAAAAAAGACTCTTCGAAATTGAGTAAAATAGCAAACATGGTTCGGGCATCAAAGATGAGTCCTTCTGCAGCACATGCATATTACGTCAACTCAATGTTTAGAGAGATCCATAAAAAAGACGCCAAGATTAGCGTGAGCTCATCCAGTCTGGACAAAATTTCAGGCGAAGAAGGAAAAGAATACTTGTCTAAAAAAGAAGTTGGAGAAATCAAAATGTCTCAGAAATCATACTCTAAAAAATCTGCTCCAGCCAAGGTTATTTCAACAACTTTAAGCAAAGTCGGTGAGATTAAGAAAGATCAGATGGGACAAGAATCCAAAGGGGGTGATACTGGTGCAGACACCTCAAATGTTCGTTTTGTTGTAGTATCTGACACCCATGGGTGTGAAAAATCGTTAACTGTAGATAATCACTTGGAACCATGGATCACAACGAATCATGAAGAAGATGATACTATGGAACTTATTTCAGAAGAAAATAACATTCCTCATGGAGATGTGTTGTTACATTTGGGTGATTTTGCTATTGATGGACCGAAAGAACCTCGAAAAAGAGCATTGGAAAAGTTTGATGCTTGGTTATCAGAACAACCACATGCGACTAAGATTGTCGTTAGGGGTAATCATGATCCTCTAGATGTAGAATTTCCTCTATCGAAAGCCACATATGTTATTGATCCCACAACAATTGAAGTTAGCAGTGTCGATGATTCAGAAGCAATACCAATGAACGATGTATACACAAACACATCAAAAAAAACAATAAAATTGGCAATAGTCCCTTACGGTGGCTTCTCAAGGTCTCGAAAACGTGTCTCAAGGAGGCAAAGAAAAGACTCCTCTTCCTCCATAAAAACAACTAAGAACAAGAATCTCTTTCCGTCTTGGTGCGACGTACTTGCATCTCATGAACCGCCTCGAGGAGTCTTAGACAAATGCACGTCTGGTCGGAGGGCAGGAAATCCCGTCCTTCGAAGGGCTGTGGAAAGTATGGAAGGAGATCCACCAAAATTATGGCTTTGTGGGCATATTCATGAGGGAAGAGGCCATAAACGAGTTACATTTGGAACAGGAAAGGTCATACAACGCGGAGGGACTCAAAACTTTAAAAATAGAAGAGAAACTGTAGTTATGAATGCTGCGAATGCTAATCCTGGAAGAGCGAAACGTTTGGTTCATGGAGCATTAGTTGTTGATGTACCCGTCGATCATGGAGAAGATGTTCAATACGGTTCATCATCTGGAAAAATGATGAAAACTTCATCTGTTTCGAAGCCGAATAAATCATTTTCATCTTTTGTTGAGCCCTTATCTGAACTTGACGTAGAAAATAGAGTTTCTACTCTGGATGAAGAGGTAAAACAGAATGGCATTGAAACTAGTTACACACAAATGCTCCTAGCAATTGATTTAGGTTTAAAATGTGGTGCATCGCTTTATGACGAAAGTGGAAAGCTTGTTTGGTATGAACAATTAGCCTTTAACGATGGCGATGATTTAAGGAATTTAGCGCCTGAACTACTTGTCAAATGGGAAAACTTAATGAACCAAAATTCACAGAATGACAATGAAGAAATCAAAAGAATAACCTATCTTGCAATAGAAGGAGGATATGGAGAGTATTTTGACGCATGGAGTAACGCTAGTGAAAATCATTTTGCTTCTATTCAAGTTCTTAATATTCGACCAGAAGAGTGGAGATCACATCTTCTTCTACCGAAAGAGCAATCAAATTCTAGATCCTGCAAAGAAGCCGCTCGTTTGATTGCGCGCCAAATTGTAAGTAGGTATGGAGATATGAAGCAGCACAAGGGTAAGTTTAAGACTGACGTAGCGGAGTCTGTGGCAATGGGATTTTTTGTTGCTCAGCATTATCTTGGATGGGTGCAACAACAAACAGATCATGGTCGTTTAATTCCTTTGATAGAAAGATATACAAATGGACAAATTGTTGTTCCGAAAAAGTAAAGAATCCCATTTTAATGAAAATAATCATATTGACGCATTTTCAAACGAGCATAGATCTTATTTCACGACCTTTTTTATACAATCTGTTCCCATAGCCTTCACAAAATTGTGCAGAACTATATATATATAACCTTTCTTTAGTCTAACTACACTCGTGCTGAAATAGAACATAATGAACAAACTAAAACAAAATATATCATAATTTGTGATCGTTTTTTGTATTAAATCAACTAATTAATAAATAATGATGTAGCCACCACAGTTTCTTGCTACGTAGTTTCTAGTATATTCGATACATATGAATCACGACCACAAATTCAGAAGAGTCAGCAATTGCTCATTCTCTCAAACATCATCTTTTCTAGCTTGTGTCTGTTACGCCATTGGAACAAAAATCGAGCATTCGGGTATTTGAATTTGGTTACCCCTGAAGTAATATGGCTTTTCCCGGATTCTTTTCATTGAGTAAGTCGGCATGAACTTTCTGTCCGCCTATTCCATGTCTCTTATAGGTGCTTAACATCATTTCTTTGCAACATTTTAGTCAAAAAAGTACCAGGTGGAAAGAACGTACAAGTATTTGTTGGAACATCTTTCCTATTAGGAGTCTGTTCTATTCCAGTAATTTACAAAGAAACAAAAGCAGGCCACGATCTATTCAGTCAAGAGAAACCTGAACAAATTGCTTCTCATCAAGAACAACAACAAAAGGAATACTTCGCCAAAAAAATCGCTGAACGTCAGGCCTAATCGGAAGTACTGTTTACGTGTCATTTTATTACTGGAAGTTAATGTATTTTAGCTAAGTCAATTTTTGAATCAAGTTTCACAAGAACATCTTAAGCTACAAATCAAATTCAACTGTTGTCGTGTTCTATATATATAAATTGAGTTGCAATGGACGATTCCTCCATGACGGAGGAGGAAATGTTACGAGCCTATGAAGCATTTATGCTTGGTAGTAATGGACAGTCAATTGAGGACAATCCTTCGTCCTCCACCAAGGCAACGGTCACTACGCAGGTTGGTCAAAAAAAGAAGAAAGGCCGAAAAGGTAGGAAGCAAGATACGTTATCTTCCATCAGATCGCCACCTCGTGAATCTAAAGAAGATTTCATAAATAATCAAAACATGGCATCGATTCTGAAAATAGAAAAAGAAATATGGGGCCAATTTCATTCCATTTGTAAAACTATACAAAATCACTGGATTCATTTTGATGATCAGCTTGTGAATGTCGTGTCTTCTATAGAAAATATCAGGGCAAGAGTTCCAACAGAAATGAAACTGATAAGAAAGCTCACGACTTCAAATAAGATGGATTCATCAACGCATAGATCATTTCGGGAAAGCACAGGATTTTTGAATCTGGAGGATATTCAATTGGCTCTTTCACATGACTTACTTCAACATGAGAAAATGGTAGCTGCATTGAGAAAACTAATTTCAGATCTTTCGGAATCCTTACAAATGATTGGAAGGCAGCTCAATGATGCACAGCAACACTATCAAGAATGTTCTTATTTCCTCTTTGGAACTCGTGATCAAAGTATCTTGAAAACTATTGAACGAGAAGACATGTCAATTTCTTTGACGAATGCGCTGCAGTTGGTAGATGAAATGAATGACATGTACCACATGCTATCGAGAGAAACCTATCGAAAGCAATGTTTGTCAATATTCCTTATTGATAGTATAAATGATACATTGCTGACGACAGATAGTGCTGTTTCAAATAAGATGAGTAGCAATGGCGTCCCAAAAGCAGTGACCTCGAACGTATGGTCAAGGAGATCCAAACATAGTTGTCTTGACACACATAGATTTGAAGCATATCTCGTCAAAGGCAAACAGCATTCATTCTAACAATGGAACGCAGCAAAAGGTGAGTAAAGAATCGATATATTTGAGTTAGCACCCGGTCGTGTTAGTCGCTGTGCTTACTTCTTCGATAGCCAGACGTCTGTTAAAACTGTGGTAACATTACCAATTATGTCCATAAGCACCGACAACGTGTTTTTGATACATAGCAGATTGAATTTATCGACTGACTGAATCTTTTCTATACTTTTTGTTGTTGTATTTCGATCTGATACACTCTTTTCATTACAGGTGGAGGAGGAGGAGGTGTTTTCAAAAGATGAGCAAATATTGGAAAAGCAAAGTAGATTGTTCTCGCTGAAACCGTGAAGTTCTTGGGTACTTCCCCCTCGTCTGAGTAAAGCTTTTATTTGAGAAAAAATCATAGCAACAGGTTGGATAGGAATTTAGGTATTAAGAAAAGCACCTGCATCTTGAATTGCTTTAGAACTAAATGTGTTTATAACCGCGTGATACTCTCTCTTTGCGCAAAGTTAAAAAACAAGAACTAGTACAATTAGATATGGAAACGACTGGAACTGTTCTTCATAGGATCAATGTAATCATTGCGGATACAAAATAATAAAACAAAATAAGGGTATTGAGTAATTATTGATGTATGTCAAATTTGTACAACTTTATGGCTCAAAGCAATGACAAAAAAAAAGTGAGGCGGAACACATATCAGATGAATCCTATTCGATGATACGAATGAAATTCATAGAACAAAGTGATTCTATTTGTTGGATCATCGATCTAAGAGATACTCTTTTACAGAACCGACCATTAGTGTGAACGGACTAAAACCGTTCTGTTTTCACTTCAAAAAACCTAAAAATTAAGTCATGATTTAAGTAGAGTAGAACAATACCATTTTTTTACGTGACAAAATTGGAATTGCACTGTAGCAGGACCCAATTCATGATTTACGTGTTTAAGTCCTACGGGACTCATTTTAGGAGCGCCAATTAGGGGACATATCCGTTATGCCAAAGGTGTATCTGCTGTCTACATGAAAAACAAAATGGATGCTCACAAATTAAAAAACAAAGTTTCCGTATCAAAAATGACAAAAGAAGCATTTAAACAGCAGCTATTCATTTTTGTTTTTGCATGTTTTGCAAAATTTTCGCATGGAGAGATAACGAAATTTGCCCCACAGAAATTAGCTTTAGCACTGCCTGAAGATGTTGGGCATGGTCATTCTCAAATCATTCATGACCTTCAGGAGCAATTGGCTAAGAAACAACCCGCCAACGGTAGAGAATACCTACAATTCATCTCTCTAATAATGATGGAACATTTCTGTAAATTGGATAGTCTTCAATGCAACAAAAATATGGCCGAGCTAACCACAAGTATTACTCTTGGACCACAAGGAAATGTATCTAGTGGATATGAACATGTGTCAATGAATCTATTACCTGAAGACTTTGACCCTCAAGTATTAACTTCATTGAAAAAGCTCTTCGATACAATTTCAATGGCTGAGTTACATGAAAATCCAGAGAACATTCTAATTATTTTGAACGAAGAGTTTGAGGACCTCAAAAATTCTGAAAACGCAATAGACGAGGATCACAGGTTGGTTGGCCTTTTAACTTATTCTGTTGGAATGGAGAGTCTTAAACAATGGTATGAAGTCCTAAATGATAAAACCAATCCGTTTTATCAGATGCTCCTTCTTTTGTCACCAAGGAAGAAAAGATATTTGCAAACAGAAGCATTATTGAATTCCCTTACCGATGAAGCGATAGAGCAAATAGACTTTATCAGACTCATAGAAGCTGATATGATTGGCGCAGCTGCAGGAGCAATTGCAGCAGTTTTCGACAGTTCTGGAGATATATTATCCAATGCATTGACTCAGGCAAGTTTAGCGTCCTTGAAACAAGTCGCGAATGAAATTGTTCCAGATGTAACGGGATGTCTATTTCCGGAGTCCCAGTTGTGCAATCCAACAGGCAACCCACAAGGTCCAGATAATCCAAATAATCCTGACGGGAACTGTCTATTTCCAAATTGGTCTATATGTATTCCGTTTGGAAACAATGGTTCTGAAAACACAGACCCGGACATCCTAAATGGGCCCGACTCAAACAATGGAAATAATCCTACTGATACTAGCAACCCGAATGAGGACAATAATGCTAATAATGGTAATAATCCTACTGATACTAGCAACCCGAATGAAAACAATGATACTGAGGGTCCTGGTAATTCTATTCTCCCTGAAATTACTGGGTGTCTATTTCCCAATAGTGAATCGTGTAACACAGCATCAGAAGAATCTGAGAATCCAAATGATCAATCACAAGTTACTGAAAATCCAGAAAATGAAAACAATCAAGGCATATCAAATAGCTTGAACAATCTTTGGGATGCAGTTACTGAAAACAATGAAGACAGTAATATTAATGCGAACCAAGATATACCTACATTTTGCGAGTTATTTCCTAATTCGTCAGGTTGTTCAAATTAGAAACGTATAATACCTAATTTAGAGGTTTTTTATCTACCCAACATTCTTTATTTTAATTGTGTCACCACCGAGCACACTTTAACTTTTTTGAATGTGTTATGATATGCTGCTAAAAAACGCTCATAGGCTATTTCAAAAGCAATAAATATTTTAGCAAGGTGCAACTGATTATTTCGGTTCGGTAAAATTTTTCTCAACTAATTCTTCGATCCCCTTAATAAAATCGTCCATTGCTTCCACAGTTTTATCTTTCTGATGCTTTTGCGACTTGACGTGTTCCGCATACACACCATGAACGATTCGAGCAAATCTCCACACACGAGCGACAACTAGGAGACTCGCAACTTCCGTCGCAATCTTTGACAAGCTATGGGCACTAATATCTAAAACTAATGATAGAGTCACGACAAACAAATCCAAAACGTAAAACGAATTTTTTAGGAAGAGGCCCTTTAGAATCGCTAACTTCAAAAAATTTTCCACTTCGAAGATGCATAGAATTGCGACAGAGCAGCCAAATAAAACACTGTGGGTAGTGTGAAGTGCGTGATTGTGATCGTCGCAGATATATTCAATGGATGCATCGCAAGCAACGTCATGTTCCGAAGTTGCAAGGAAACGGTGGTTGTGATCTACTTCTGGACAACAGATCATATTGTTGTTCTCAATGATACTGCATGTCGGAAAAATAGCTTCTAAATAAATCTCAATGATAACGATGGTGATATCGACAAAAAGAAGAAACATGAGAAAATACTCAACTGTATGCTTCTCAATAAAATGAAAGACGCTGTGCTGCCAAGACTTATGATTGTAATTTTCTTTCATGAACTCATCTTCCTTCTCTCTTTGTGAAATGATGCCATGTTTGCTTTCTTTAAATGCTTTTCCAGCATGTGCGAGAAAGTTTGCCTTTAATTTTTCTATTTGTTTGTGGACTTCTTCGTTTGCGTTTTGATCTGCCATTTTCAATCCTTGAACACAAATTTAGAGCACAAAGAAAATTCGGTATCTTTTTGTTTTTGTGTTGACTA
>Ga0115008_10001599_pt1 | contig 18481 bp, 18 predicted proteins | sample FraStrMetagenome_FD_87164 | JGI IMG/M metagenome (GOLD analysis project Ga0115008, IMG submission 87164) | Marine eukaryotic phytoplankton communities from Arctic Ocean - Fram Strait ARC3M Metagenome | ecosystem: Environmental > Aquatic > Marine > Oceanic | place: Fram Strait | collected...
CTTAGGTATTTTACTTTTTTATTGGCTCAATAGATGCTTAGTTTAGCTCATGGATGTTAACTCACTTGGGGCGACTAAAATTTTGATTGATTACAGAAACACTAATAGTCGCTTAGAGCGCTCTTTGGAGCGCCTGTCTTCTGGCCGGCGTGTGGCGACTGCAAAAGACGATCCTATTTTGTGGAGTGAAATGCAGGGCCTTAAGTCGGATGCGATGAATTTGATGGGTTACTCTGACAATTTAAGCCGTGCGGCTTCAACGGTAAATATCGCGCTGGGTTCGATGGACGTGTCGCGTTCGCACTTGTTGCAAGCTGAAGCGGAGCTCAATGCTGCATTCTCGGCGGCGCCGGGGTCTTCAGAGCGTATCGATGCGTTGAATAACTATAACGAGATGCTGGAATTTGTTGACGATGCTGCAATGTCGCCTGATCCTCAGGCTCGAGCGTTGTTACAGGACCCTCTTGTCTATCCTGCTGCGGGTGCGATTGATGTTCGTGCTGGCGAAAACGGATTTATGCTACGGCTAGATGCGCGTGAAATTCATACTGGAGCTGCGGGTTTGGATTTGCCGCGTGCGGGCGCGGCGCGGCCTTCGGATCTTACTTCTAATCCCTCGGCTCCGCCAGTGATCGCGAATGTTAGTGCTGCGACCAATCAGGAAATAGATAAAATGATAGAATTGTTAGTGGCGGCTAAAGAGAAATTGTCCAGTCAGGTCAGGGGGTTGACGGTAGATGCGGCTGCACTGCAAGGATCAGAGGATTTTAATAATGCATTTATTGCTCTCAACGAAGGCCATGCAGAAGAGCTCAATGTCGTGGATTTGAACGCTGAAGCGGTATTGGTGCAGTCACTGCAGCTTAAGGGGGAGCTATCGATTTCAGGTCTAAGTGGTCTGGGCGATACGCTTAAAATGGCAATTCAACTACTTAAATAATAAAATATATGGGTTTAAAACTAAAATTAAGAGCAGGTGAAAGTGTATACATCAGTGGCGCACTGATTCGTAACGGCTCAAGCTCAACCGAACTGGAAATACTAAATAAGGTGCCTATTCTGCGGGAGAAGGATATCATGTTGGAATCGGATATTGGTACTCCATGTCAGCAGATTTATTATTTGGTGCAGACGCTTTATTTGCAGCCTGATAGTGCGAGTGAATTGCTTAATATGTTCTCCAAGGTGAGTGGAGATATCGTGAATGCGGCTCCGAGTCTATTTAGTATGATGGAAGACGTGCATGAAAAAGTCTCAATGCAAGCCTATTTCGATGCGTTAAAATGCGCAAAAAAACTAATACAACATGAATCCACCCTAGTCAGCCATGCAAAAACAACTTAATAAACTCTATCGTCAAACTCAAATGAACTCAGCTCCTAGCGGGCGGCAAATTGAAATTTCTATTTTAGAATTAGCGTCTTCTAAGCTGCGCTCGCAGTTACCGACTTCAGGTGAGTTGTCATGGAGTCATGATTTAAATGACGCGATGAAGTTTAACCAAAAAGTATGGGATGTTTTTTCGGCTGATTGGATGAATCCAGAGAGTAGTCTATCGATTGAACTGCGGCAGAACCTGCTGAGCATTGCTATTTTTGTTAAGAAAAAGACCTTCGCATTGCAGGCGAATCCGAAATTAGATGGATTGCAGTTGTTAGTTAGTTTGAATGGTAATATTATAGATGGATTGAGCGCACCTCGTACGAAGGCTTCCGAAGTTTAAAGCTTAAGGTGTGCTACTGCCATTCGAGTGTGAGATTTTGATCCGATCGCGCGGTTTGTTCGCAAATCCGAACTGCGCTTTAGTAAAAGAATCCTCCTTAAGGCGCTCATTCGTTTTTGGGTTTGGCCAAGCGCCTTCAATTTCTTATATTGGAACCGGCGTCTCGGTAAGACTCGACTGTATTTACGGACAATTTATTACACCGCCCCTCGGCTCTTAAACTGAACCTCCGATCCTTTGCCATTCATTCTATGTGCGTAATCCGATCCGAGGCCGTTACGTCGGCTCATTCCCGCCGTTGACTATCATTGAGCTTATTGCGTGGGCCGTACAACTGAGTCACTTACTTATCGCTCACGCTGCACTAGGCTTGCCGCGCGGCAAACGTAGGTAAGTATGTAAGCTCTCAGAAGTTTTGATTATTTGATCTCCTACTTCTGATTGGTCGACTGTAGCTTTATTAATTGGTAATTTCATTTTGGTTTCAACTGCCCGATAGTTTGGTCGCGATCGGGAGGGAAATTAAATAAGGCTTTAACAATTTACGGTGCTCTGCCCTTAGAAGCTGCCTTTTCGATGTGGCTAAAATGGAAATTATATATTACGCTAATCGCGGCGAAGTTCTGCTTCGTTGGAACTCAGTTCTGCATTAAGCTCTTATTCAATGTTTTGTACTTGTTCGCGAATCCGCTCTAGGCCATTTTTGCCTTCTATGACTGCTCGGGTGATTTCGATTTGACTCGATTTACTGCCTGTCGTGTTGAGTTCTCGATGGATTTCTTGGCATAAAAAGTCCATTTTTCGCCCTGTAGGCTCGGTGGAACTGATGAAGCTTTTAAATTGTTCGAAGTGGCTGGCGAGTCGTGTCATTTCTTCGCTAATGTCGCAGCGATCAGAAAATAGTGCTAATTCTTTGAGCACGCGCTCATCGTCGAGATCCAAATCAAGATTGAGATGTTTCAGTCGTTCTAGCAGGGCATCACGGTGTTTATGGACGGCGCCCTGTGCGTACTTTTCAATTTTAAGCCGCAGGCCGTTTAATTCATCGATGCGTTGATTTAAGTCTGAAGCCAGCGCGCTGCCTTCTTGGCTGCGCATTAAGTTGATGTCGCAGACTGCTTGATCGAAGGCTGTTTTAATTGTCGCCTCTATGTCGTTCCAATCCGGCTGGCCCGAATTGTCCTTGAGCGATTTTGCTAAATCAAGCAGCAGCGCTGCGTCGGGAATAAAGGGCAGCTCGCGGCTATCGGCAAATTTCTTTAGGCGTTCCAGGGTTTCGTCCAGTGCGCGCTCACACCAAGTAAGGCCATGCCGTTCACCTTCAATCGAGTTGACTTTGATTTGAATATTAACTCGTCCGCGTTGAAAACCGCTTTTAATCCAATCATTACAACGCTGTTCGATGCCACTCCATTCGCGCGGCGCAGAAACAAATGTGTCTAAGTTTTTGCGATTCACTGAGGTGATTTCAATTTCAATGATTAAGCCCTGCTCGGTCGCATTTGCCGAACCTCTTCCATATCCTGTCATACTGCGCATGCTAATAGGCTATATTTGAGATAATATGGTGAGTGCGATCTTATTCGTAACGGTGGCGGCGATGATGATTTGCTGTTACAGCTGGCAGAAGGCTGCGCTTAGTTCGTTTAAGTTTTCGAAAGCGGCCTCAGCCCGAGCCTCGAGCAGTTCTGCGACGCAGTGAGCGCCGGTGGCTACGCCGTAACAAGGCAGCCCCGCGTTGTGGGCCGTTTCAATGTCAGTCGGTGAGTCGCCAATTATGCAAGCACCGCTCGCAGTCACATTCATTCGCTGCAATACGTGATGGGTCAGCTCGGCTTGTGGCTTGCTCCATTCGGTGTCAGAATTGCCGACGCAGACTGCTATGTGTTGATCAAAGCCACTGTGCTGGCTTATGCGCCGTGCAGTTTTGCCGTGCTTATTGGTTAAGATCGCTTGTGGGATCTCCGCTTGTTGGAAGCGCTGAATTAGGGCTTCGCCGCCAGCCAGTAATATTAGACCGTCGAACATGATTTCAGGGAAGCGTAAGCGGAATTGGCTGCAGGCTTCATCGACTTGGCCGTCTGGGATGAAGAGTCTCATGGTTGAAGCCATTGGGCCGCCCAAGCTTCGCAAGATTGCTTGTGGCTGTGGCGCGGGCAGTCCCATATTATTGATAATCTCGCAATAGCAGCGAACAATTGCACGAGTTTGATCAATTAAAGTACCATCCATGTCCCATAGGACTGCATCGGGGCGTTTGATTCTTACGGTGGTAGGCATGAGCTGAAGTAGTTTCGAAATTTATGTCAGTTGATCGCAAATTTAGCTTTTGATTTTAAAATCAAAGAGATCGTCTGCGAGTTGGTAAAGGTCGTCGTAAATGGCATTAGGTGCCGTTTCTTGTTCGAGTTGGCTGCGGCTATGGCTGCCGGTCGTAACTAGGTAGCTGCGCAGGCAGCCGGATTCAGCGGCTTCAAAATCGAACGGGGAATCGCCTATCATGATGGTTTCGTCGGAAGTGCTGTCCATCAGTTCTAGCATGTGAGCAGTGAATTCGGGCTCTGGTTTGCGGTATGGGGTATCTCCCGTGCCTACTGTGGCTGTTAGCCATTGGTCGAAGCCGAGGTGTTGGATGACTCGGCGTGAATGTGGGCCGGTTTTGTTGGTAAATACAGCTGATTTGTAGCTGTTCGATGCATTTAATTTTTCAAGTAACCAAGCTGCGCCGGGTAGGGCGGTCAGGCCGTCAAATAGGTTTGCGTCAAAGTGTTGATTAAAGATGGGTTCGGCTTGCTTGGCATTTTCTACTCCCATCAACCGAGTAAGGGTAAGTGTGATGCCGCCACCGACCGCTGCGCATACCGCATCGTAACTTGATTCTGCTAATCCCATCTCTCGCTGGGAGTGAGAGATACTTTGTGCGATCGCGGTAAAGTGGTCCACTAGCGTGCCGTCTAGATCAAAGAGAATTGTTTTCATTTTATGTGTAGGGTTGTTGGTATTTGTTGCTCAGCTTTTGTATTAAAAATGCCGAATGCACTTGGGCTTGCTAGCGCCGGTTTACTGTGGCGGTCACGGCAGCGAAGTTAAAATATCTTATTCTTTAATTTCAGTGTTAGGGGTTGGATGTGGCAAATTCATCGGCTGTGGCGGTAGTCTTTAAAGCCTTTGCCTCGAGAGTCGAGCACTAGTCACCTTTCTAGCAGGCTTAAATTGGAATCAGTATGCTGCTTATTTTGCTATTTGCTATGCTTGGTATCTGATCGGTGTTGCTTTCTCCTTGATTCTCAGCGAAATAGCGCCAAGGCTATTGGTTTTTAATATTGGACCCGGGTGCGTGAGTTGGCCGGGCATTTTTTATGGCTAATAATACTTTTCACGACCTTGGGCTTGATGCTTCTATACTAAAATCGATTGATGAGTTTGGGTTTAAGCAACCGACTCCAATTCAAGCGGGTGCGATTCCTTTTATCCTGGCGGGTCGAGATGTCATAGGCTCGGCTCAAACCGGTACTGGTAAGACTGCTGCTTACGCGTTGCCTATTTTACATCGATTAGCTGGACACCAAAAAGGTGCTGCACCGCGATGCTTGGTGCTGGGGCCGACGCGAGAGTTGGCTGCGCAGGTTGAAGATCAGTTCAATTCTTACGGTAAGTATTGTGCGCCAAAATGTTGTTTGATTCATGGTGGTGTCGGCTATGGCAAGCAGATTCAAGAAATTGAGGCGGGTGCCGACGTGGTTATAGCCACTCCAGGGCGTTTGCTCGACCACTTGCAGCAAAAGAATTTTAATCTGTCTTCAATTGAAGTTTTGGTCTTGGACGAAGTCGATCGGATGCTTGATATGGGCTTTATTGACGACGTTAAGCGCATCATTGCACTGTGTAACAAGAATCGTCAGACTTTACTCTTCTCTGCGACGGTTTCAGAAGAAATTAAGCGTTTGGTGGCCAAGAGTCTTAACGATCCTCAAGAAGTGACTATTGGAATTAAGCTGACTCCAGCCGAGACTGTGAAGCATGAGGTCTATCCGGTCGGTGCTATGCAGAAATTTGATTTACTGGTTGCTCTGATCGAGCAGATGGAAATCGATAGTATGATTATTTTCTGTCGAATGAAGGTGGGTGCCGACCGTATTGCGCGCTGGTTACAAGAGCGTGATTACAGTTGTGCAGCGATGCATTCGAATTTGGCTCAAAAAGTGCGCACACAGGCGTTGGAAAAATTTAAAGTAGGTAGCGTCAAGATCTTGGTGGCCACCGACATTGCTTCGCGTGGTCTAGATATTGCGAACGTTACGCATGTCATCAATTACGACGTGCCAGAGCATGCCGAGGATTATGTTCACCGCATCGGGCGTACTGGGCGTGCCCAGCGTGAAGGAGATGCCGCAACGATTGTTGCGCCCGATGAGCAGGCAAAGCTGGATGCGATCGAGAAGTTTATTGATCAGAGCATTCCTCAGCGTCGCTTGGAGGGCTTTAATTATTTTCACGAGCCGATTATTCGTAGTAACGAGGTGGCCAAGCCTGTGCGACGTAAGCGCAATTCATCCTCGAGTCGCTTTGGCCGTCGTGGGCGTTAGCCTTTTATGGCTGTTGGTTGTTGCCTAAACCCTGGCCGGTTATGAATTTAATGCTTTTTGAGACTCCTTTTGAGTCGATTCATTTAGGTGCAGCTGATGTGCGTGCAGTGCATCTGCGTAAAGTGCTACGACTGCAGCTAGATGCGCTTGTTTTTATTGGATTTGTAAATGGTGAGCGTGGGCGAGCTCGGGTGGTTTGTTTGGATGAGGATGGTGGAGTCGGTTTGCAGGTTGTTGCCACCGAGCAGGTGGCGAATCCATTGCCGGTCACTTTGTTGCTTGCCTTGCCGCGTCCTCATACCGCCAAGCGTATTTTATTTGAGGCCGCTAGCCTCGGGGTTAGCGCGATTCATTTTTTCGAATCGGAACAGGGGGAACCCTCATATGCTCAAAGTCGTTTATGGAAAACAGATGAATGGCGCCAGCGGCTGCGTTTAGGCGCGGAGCAAGCTTTTACCACTCATTTGCCTCAAGTTGCGATGCACGCGGACCAACAGTCGGCTCTGTCGGTTTTGCCACCAGCGGGGGTTCATGTCGCGTTGGACAACTATGAGGCGGAGGGGCCATTGTCGCAGCTGCTACCAGCAGGCGCTCCCAGTGTCTTAATTGCGCTGGGGGCGGAGCGTGGTTGGTCGGCAAATGAGCGTGATGTATTTCGTAAGAACGGTTGGCGCATTGCGCACCTGGGTGCGCATGTGTTGCGAGCTGAAACTGCTTGCGTTGCGGCGGTTTCAGTGGTTGCGGCTCAGCTCGATTTTTGGCAGGGGCAGACTGAAACTCAGCTCTAAGCTATTGTTGGGCGGTGTACTGCAAGTTGATGGGGAGTCATGTTGACTTGCGTTCAGTGCTGAACAAGTTTATTCAGAATATGACTTCTTACTGGCTCAAGTCCTTACTATTGCTGTTTTGCTGCGCGTACTTTTCAGCTTGCGCACCCACTGGCCTTGAGGTCCTGAGTGAGACGGATGAGAAGCAGTACCGGTTAGCTCACGACTACAAGCTGCAGGGGCGAACTGAAGATGCATTAAGCGCTTTTCATCGTGTCATTGATGCCCGGCGTGATTCGCCCGAGTCGCATTTAGAGGCGGGGAATATTTATTTGGGAGAATTAGCGGATCCGGTGCGTGCCATTTACCATTTTGATCGTTATTTGCAGTACAAGCCACAGTCGCCGCGAGCACCTCAGGTGCGTCAGTTGATTGAGACGGCACAAAAAGAGTTTGCCCGTCAATTGCCGGCCCAGCCTTATAAGGGTGGCTTGCAGCGCATGGATTTGGTGGAGGTTTTAAAGCAGGAAAATGAGTCGCTGAAACAAGATTTGATGGCAGTGCAAGTACAGTTGCAGGATATGGTCAAGTCCGCCCGTAAAGTACCTAGTCCGTCAGCGGTAGTGCTCAGTCACTCACGGACTGTAACTGCTGCTTCGGCACCAGTGGCGACTTACACTGATGCTGCGAGCGTGCCGCGCAAGCACACGGTGCAATCTGGCGATACATTAACCACTATTAGCAAACGGTATTACGGGACGTCGTCACGTTGGATCGATATTTTTCAGGCTAACCGAGACCGTCTACGCAATGAAAACGCATTGCGGGTGGGGCAAGAAATAAGAATACCTTAGTCAGTTGGCGATTTTTGGGGACTGAGGTTGTATGTATTTCTTTGATCATAACGCGACTACACCATTACTGCCTGAGGCTCAGGCGGCATGGTTGCAGGGGACTGATACTTGTTGGTTGAATTGTTCCAGCCCCTATCGAGCCGCAGCTCAAGTGCATGTGCAGATGGAGGCCGCCCGTAACAGTTTGTCTGAATTGCTCGGCGTCGGTACGGAACGTTTAATTCTTAATTCAGGAGCGACTGAGGGAAATAATGCGGTATTTTCACATTGGGCGCGGACTTTGCCGCCAGCTGCTCAGATAGGGGTGAGCCCGACTGAGCACCCTAGTGTGTTGCTGGCAGCCAAGCACTATTTTGGGACACGAGTCGTTTGGCTCGGCTTGGATGTGAATGGGGCGATTGATTTAGTCCGCTTAACTGAGCAGCTGCAGGCTGGGGTTTTTGCTGCTGTTTCAGTCATGGCTGCCAATAATGAAACAGGCATTATTAATCCATGGCAGTCGATTGCTAGGCTTTGCCGACAAGCCGAATGTTTCTACCATTGTGATGCTTCTCAGTGGGTGGGTAAGATGCCGTTAGTTGAATTGGCGCAATGCGACTTTGTGACTGGATGTTCCCATAAGTTTGGTGGGCCGCGTGGGGTCGGGTTTTGCCTTGTGCCGTATGCCAATGGTGGTTTTATCAGCTTATTGGGCGGTGGGCAGGAGTCTGGTCGGCGTGCCGGCACGGAAGATGTTCCGGGGTTACTGGCGATGCTGGCTGCGCTGCGGATGGCTGTGTCGCATTCGTTGCCGCCACAATCTGGGCTGACGGATTTCTTGTCCTGCCTAGATCGTTCGAGTCTTAAAGTGCAAGTCGTCGGTATGGGCGTGCCCCGTCTTTGGAATACGGTGGCACTGGTAATGCCTGAATTTGGGAGTGTGCGTTGGATCCGAGCATTGGAACGTCGTGGTTTTTTGGTGTCTTCGGGCTCGGCCTGTTCGTCGGGGGCTTCCCCGGTCTTGGTGGCGATGGGCTATAGCTCAGGTGTATCTCAGCGGGTTGTGAGAATTAGCTCGAGCTGGTCGACTTGCCATGCGGATTGGCAAGCACTGGCGGCTGCAATGATTGATGCTTATGCTGAATTACAGCGCGATGCTGCAGCCTCAGTGGCGAGTGTCATCTCAATATAGCAGGTCCGAATGCGATGCGCTTTTTAAATATAAGGCTACAGGATTTTCGTAATGTCGAATTTGCAGAGCTGGACTTGCGCGCCGATCGAATTTTTTTGTTGGGATCCAACGGGCAAGGGAAGTCAAATTTGCTTGAGGCATTGGGTTTGGTCACGGCATTACGTTCTTTTCGCACTCAGAGTTTAAGTGCCCTACCTCGAATCGGCAATAATAGTTATGCGGGAGTTTACGCGATTGAGCAGGGGCAGCAGGGCGCAAGCGAGCTTGAGATTCGGCGTGATGCTGCGGGTCGAAAGGTGTTAATCGATGGAGAAAAAGTGTCGCGGCTGGCTGATTTTATAGGTCGTTTTCCGGTCGTGCCGCTGAGTTCAGGCGACTTGGTGATTTTGCGTGGCTCGCCTGCAGAGCGCCGCCGGTTCTTGGATTTAACCTTTTCTGCCGTCGATCCTGAATATTATCGGGCACTAAAAAATTACCACCAGGGTGTGGTTGGGCGAAACCAGCTGCTTAAGCGTAACGCTAGTTCAGCTCTGTTGTCTGCTTTTGAGGCTGAGATTGCACCGCATGCAGTTGCGTTAAGCGCCAAGCGTGCTTTGGGGGTGGAGCTATTGCGGCAGGCTTTGCTGTCAGTTTACCGAGACATTGCAGAGGCGGATGAGGGGCCGGCCTTAAAATTCAAGTGCAGTATGGTTGTGACGGACGAAGAAGGATTTCGCCAAGCGCTTTACGATGGGCGAAAGCGTGATCAGATAATGGGCTCGACTCAAAAAGGGCCTCATCGTGATGATTTTAGCTTATCCTTAAGCGTGGGGGGCGCGCGCGATTATGCCTCAGATGGACAGCAGCGCGGGTTGTGTGTGGCGTTGCGCTTGGCTCAGGCTCGTATTTACCAAGCGCGCTTAGGGGTGGATCCAGTAATTTTGGCAGATGATGTCTTGGGTGAGTTAGATCCGCGGCGAAAGGCAGGTTTTTGGCGTGCTTGCCCAGGAGAGTATCAAATCATCGCAACCGGAACAACTTTACCTGATGACGCGGCCCAATGGCGCATTTTTAAGGTCGAGGGCGGGCAGTTTAAGCGCTCGTATTGACGCGCAGATTCAATGTGTTTTAGTGTGGATGATTTTGTCGCAGATGCGCTTGTGTTTAGAGGATTAATTCTTCTACAATCGAGAGCTGGCCGCCGGGCGTGCAATTAGCGCGCAAGCCTACAAAGCCCTGTGCATGCTGATCATAGTAGGGCCAAAGTAGCGTACGATCTGTTTCGGGGATGGCGATATGTTCAATTTCTGCCCTATCAAAGAATGCGAAGTGTCCTTCATCGATGGTATCTGGCAACCTTTCGATTGGTTTACGGCAGTTGAACAGAAACATAAGCCAATGGCCAGCGCCCTCGTAGCTTTTTTCAGAGATGTATCCAAAGCAATTAAGTTCCGAATCGTTTAGCACCAAGCCAATTTCCTCTTCGATTTCTCGTCGCGCGCATTCGTAAGGTGACTCGCCAATACTCATGTCGAGCTTGCCGCCGATCGGGCTCCAGCAGCCTTTATTCGGTGCTTTTTTGCGTCGTATTAATAGCTGTTGGTCTGCCTGGTTTTTGACAAAGGCGAGTGCGCTAATTTTGAATGGAAGATCTGTCGACATTGTATGAAATTTTCTCAGCGGTGGTGTGAGGGCAAGTATAATATAGTCCGTTGCTATGCTGAGTTGAAGTGCCCTGAGATTGATGGACGTGAGATTATCTAATATTGCTGAAGTATATTTAGTAATTGTCCCTGCAAGCTGATGAGCTTGCAGGGACAATTACTATTGGGAAATTTTTCGTCTTCGAATTGAACCGAACTTTTATAGCCTAGCGATGACTATTTTCTGAATCGGTTGCGAAAGAGCTCAATGTATTCGAAGGCATGACTCCTGGCTTCATCTGCATTGACAAAGGCGAGGTCTCGCACTGGGGAAGTTTTTGCCTGCCGTAGAAGGATTCCATTATTGTATTGTCGTAACGGTTACCTTAAGCGCTCATGTTTTACTCGATTTTAAGCGATGAAAGCATTCGTTGACAGCTATAGCTGGCATAGGTGCTGCCGTGATCACTTTGATGGATCGACTCCGAGATCTGGCCACCACGGGGCAATCCCGCAGCTTGTAGTGTGTGGCAGGTCAGGGTTGACTCATTGCGACTCGATGCGCTCCAGCCGATGATTCGTCGGCTGAACAGATCTATGACTGTTGCCAAGTAAGCCTATCCCGATTCAGTGCGCAAATAGCTGTTGTCTACGCCTCAAAATTGATCACAACACTCAGGCTTGCCCAGTTGCCCTAGCGGATTCCGACTATAAGCAAACTGATGGTTAATGTCCGTGCTTTGCGGCTTAAAGCCTTTTACTTGCGCACCTAAGATGCCCGATTGCTTCATGATGCGAAGCGTTCGATCTCGGCCGCAGCCTGCCTGTTTGTCGTGTAAATACTGGTAGATTAGACGATGCTCGAAGCATCCCTTGGCCTTCTTCTGCTGTGCTTAGATACGTATTTTTAACTTTTCGTTTTCGATGGATCGTGCGCTCGGAGAGTGGCTAGGAAATCGTAATAGCCACTGCGACTGAGTCCGATATACTCACACATCTCTTCTACGCAAAAAACAGAGAGCTTATTTTGTATGGGCTTATATTGCATTCAGTCGTCCTTGCTTGAGTAGTACACCATTTTTTAAGATCTTATACATGCGCCGAGATTTCGCTAGCTCCTTATGTAGCTTTGCCAACTCCTCGGCCATTGCCTTTGGACTAGGAGCCCCTGCGCTTGTGTGAATTTTCAATTCGTCCAGTTGTGATTGTTTCCAGCTATGCAGCATTTGACTGTCCACGCCCAATTATTGAGCCACTTCCAAAAGTGGAGAGCCATCAATCATTATCATTCCAGTGGCTTCTTTTTTGATCCCGCAGTGTGACGTAGTCGTGTTATATCTTGATCCTCTGTTTAAGAGAACCTCATGTCCACTTTTCTCATGATTGATCAATTAAAGTAGCTAGATTTGACGATAGACTAAAAAAATATTGCTATTGAGTTTAACGAGTGATAATAAATACAAAAAATCGCTATACCCCATTTCATGCGTATTTTTTTAGCACTATCCCTTGTAATGACAAATAAACTACTTTTATTCCTATTTCTGACTTTATTAAATCATTCGCTGTTGGCCAAGCCAATCGTGGATGTGAAAAGAGTAGACTTTCGAAAGACTCAACAATACTGGATTCAGATGGAAGTCCAATTGCAGTGTGGGTCCAATTTTTCGTCAGATGCAAAGGATCAGGATTATATTGAAAATGTAAAAGCAAAGGTCTATTTGGCCTATGCGCGTGACACAGCTACAGCTGTCTACGATTACTATTGTTCCGAGGTGGAAATTGTCATAATGGAGGCTAACGAGGACTATAATTTGTATTTTTATTTGCCAGGTTTGATTGCTGAGCGAGATCAATTAAATCAACCAGATCCTGCTTTTTATTACGTCGAACTTTCAGTTGCAGGCGTTGCTCTGGCTCCTCAAGCCGGAAGTGCGGCAATAAGCGCTAAAATTGCAAACTCACAAGTCTTGCAGTCCTTTATTTCCAAGGCTAACCAGGAATCTGTTGTAAACGAATTTGCATTAATGCCAATTTATCACGTGCCAGCGCAGTTTCGAAGCCGTGTCGAGAAACTGCCATTATTTCTGAGGCGGGATGTGCGTGACTAATTGTGGTAGATTTAAACTTAAGACCTAATACTTTGATATCATGCGTGGCACCAAACAGCTTATAATTAATTGTGGAGCGAGTCAAGTTACGGCCGCCGAGTTCAGTCGTGTCGAGCGAAATTTAAGGATCGATAAATTGGTTTCGGAAAGACTTTCGTATGATGTGAGCGATGATGATGCGTGGCTGTCTGCGGTGGCTGCGGCTTTACTGCGACTGGCGCAGCAGCATAAGATCACAGGGCGAGCGACTTTGATTATTCCAGGCAATCAAGTGCTGACCAAAACTATTCGTATCCCTCATGTCGAAGCTTCCAAACGAAAGCAAATGATTGCGTTCGAAGCGCAGCAGAAGATTCCGTACCCGATGTACGAGATCGTCTGGGATAGCCAAGAAGTCTCCGATGATGGCGTTGAGACTGAGCTGCTTTTTATTGCATGTAAGTCGGCTGTGATCGATTCCTTTTCGCGTAGTGTGGCAGGTTCTGGTATTCAGATTGAGTCAATAAGCGCAGCGACTGTATTGGATTATAATGCGTTACGATTCGCTGCTCCAGCTGCAGACCAAGATGTATTGATGGTCAACGTTGGTGCACGTTCAACAAACCTATTGTTTAAAAGCGCGAACGGATTCTTTGTGCGTAATATCAATTTAGGCGGAAATTTGCTGACCCAAAGCATTGCGGATCGATTAGGGCAATCTTTTGAGCAAGCCGAATCTATCAAGCTGAAATACTTTAGCGGTGCAGCAGATTTTACTAGTGAAGATGCGGGAGATAAACAGCTGATTGAATGCGCTGAATCTTTCACGCGTAGGATGACTCAGGAAATTACGCGTTCGATTGTAAATTACCGACGTCAGACTCGTGAGTCGGCACCTGCCCAGATACTTTTAACTGGTCGGGGCGCGCTTTTGAATGGTCTGTCTGCCGCTATAGCGGGCACGCAGAAAGTGGCTGTAGAGTTTTTTGATCCCCTTCTGTCGGTTCAATTGAGTGCTTCAATTGAACCGCAAGGCGAGCAGCTGTCACTCGAAGTGAGCGAAATTATTGGTGAAGCCTGTCGCGAATTGATCCCTTCAGCTGCCGGAGCCAACTTGTTGCCCGTGGCCGAGCAGCAAGCGATAGCTTTTTCTGCTAAAAAACCATTTTTACTGATCGCTGCGGCTTGCCTAGCATTGGCTCCATGGCCTTTATACTTAGCTTTCAATAGCGCGAGTGCTGACTTGGTAGCAAGCAATCAGGCCATGCTGATGGAGCTTGATCCTTTATTAGCGCATCAATCATTCATTGAGATGAATTCGCTGCGTGCGTCGCAGCTTGCTGATGCAATCCAAAAGGTAGAAGGTTTGGTGAGTTCTAAGACGAACTGGATACAGTTTTTAAAGCAATTGCAGGCCGGCCTGAGCTTGACTGAGGATGTCTGGCTAGACCAATTGCAGGTGTTGCGAGCTAGCGGTCTAGACGTAGATTTGACATATGAGGTCGTTTTGAGTGGTAAAATGTTAGTCCGAGACAGTGTTGGAAATCAACGGGTAGACCAGCAGACTTTATCAACCCGCATTAAACGATTACAGTCTAGTTTTGAGGGGTCAGACTTTGTTGTTACTTCCAAGCCTCCCGTAATTACTTGGACTAGTTTAAGGGCTGGTCTGAATGTGTTACCATTCCGAATTAACCTAGTGGTCGATACCGCTAAACCACTCTAAAGTATGGGCCTGATTAAAAAAAATATAGTGTTCAGTCTGAGTCTCTGTGGCTTTATTCTAGTCGCTGCTTGCGGTGTCTATTTAATGCTTCAGCAGTACGCGCAAGTCTCGCTGGGCCATGCTGCAATTGCCCGCAATGAAATGAAGTTACAGCGTGTGCGTCTTGCGAATCCTTCGCCGTCAATCCAAAATGTCGATGCATCTGAAGGAAATGTTGTAGAGTTACGCCAGCAGTTAGCAGAACTGCGTGCGGATTTGCAGCGCGGTCCGCATATGCAGGCATCGCTTGATGGCGTGCGAGTTATGGCTGGTATACAGCAGTTTATATCGGATTTTAGCCGCAGCGCTGAAACTCATCTGGATGGATCGGGTGAAGCCGCTCCCATTCGTGTTGATGAAGGTATGGCATTTGGTTTCGAAGCATACGCGCAGCAAGCAAGTGTACCTGAGGCAGTCAGTGCGATTCCAAAGCTTGACCAGCAACGTCAAGTGCTGGTCTATATCTTAACTCAGTTGATTGATGCCAATCCGCAGGCGATTTTAAGTGTGGAGCGTGAATTGGTTGTCGGTGAAAACCTAGCTGCAGAGCAAGTCAAGTCCAGCTTTCGTATCGAGCCTGCTGTTTCTGCTCGCGTCGCAGATGCGATTGATACACTGGCGTTTCGTGTCGTATTTGATGGCTACACCGATAATTTGCGCCTATTTCTCAACAATTTGGCACAATTTGATTGGCCGATCGTAGTGCGCAGTGTTCAGGTTGAACGGCCCGATGAACAAGTGCTAAAGTCAGAGTCAAAGCCACCTAAATCTACTTTAGACGAATTATTTGGTGCGTTCGCATCCACCGCAGCCTCATCCGAGATTGCTGAGGTTGTTGAGTCGCAGAAACCGGTCGTGTCCGAAAACGCGTCACGTTTTATGGTGACGCTAGAATTCATTGAAATTATCTCGAGTGTGGAGTCCACCGTGAAACCTGTTTAAATAGTATGAATAAAATCTACGATAAGCTTTTTTTTGTGCTAGCCTTGCTGTTGTTATTGGGAAGTCTGGCTTTTTATCTAGCTTACAGCCGCAGCGTAAGCGCCGTATCGACGCCTGAGTTAACTGTAGTTGATCATAGCTATGCGCCAATACAGGTGGCAGCGGTTAGCGCAGCTGCTGTAAATTGGCTGCAGCCTGAAAAGCAATCGACCGGTTGGATCTACGACGTTTTTACGCCGCCAAAAATTTATTTGGACGAAAGTGGTCGCTTTGTAAACAAAGGATGGGAAGTCCTGGCGGAAGAGTCATTCGGGGTTTATCTGGCAGCTCTAGAACGTCAGCCTTATCGCATCCAGTTGGAGGGCTACATTGAGGAAGATATTACGGATGCCAGCAAAAGTTTACTGCTCCTTTTTAACGAGGAAAGCCAGCGCAGTGTGCGCGCGCGTGTCGGGGACATTAACCCAGCCATCGGTTTTGAGGTACTGGACTTTAAAATTGATCGTTTGCGAGATGCTAATGGTAATCCATACAGAAAAGTGTATGCGGTTATTTTAGATCAGCACAGCGGCCAACAAGTCATATTGAAAAATGATGAGCGCTTGTATCAGGCTGGGGTAACAATAAAAATTCGCTCAGAGGAAGATGCCAGTCTGCAGCTAACTGTAAACCAAGTGGGCGATCGCTTTGAAACCTCAGTTGGAAAGTACGTGGTCGAGGCCATTTCGATTGAGGAGCTGTCAATTACCATAAAAAAAATGGCGACGGCTAATCGCGCTGCCGAAATTCAGCAATTCTTTGTTTCTACACCAATTGACCCCGCTAGTAATTCTGAAAATACTTCGAGCAAGGCAAATTAAGTATTCAATGGCCTCTTTTAAAGAGGCCAAATTATTAACAATTAACTGTATCCTTATAACATTAATTACACAGCATGACGAACAATAAAACCTCAGCATCAACACGCATTCGAATTTTGATGATGGCTGGAGCATTTAGCCTGCTCAGCTTGGCCAATCCATATACAGCTCAAGCGCAAAATGCACCAGACAAAATACGGCTAATGTCTGATGCTCTGCGTGCTCGAGATGCAGGTGATTTCAAATTGGCTCAAGTCACAGCTGAGAAGTTGCTCAAGCTCGCACCCCAAGATACTAGTGTCCAGAGCCTACTGGTTTCGATTAATGAAGAACTCGCGCGGCTAGAAGTTAAGCCTGTAATAACGGTAGTGGCCCCATTACCAGTAGCGGCTGAAGCTGAAGTAACCGAGCCGCTGATACCTCAGCCGAAGACAGCAACGCAGTTGACGCTGGAGCAAGCTAACAGTTTAATCGAAGCAGGCCAGTTGGCCGAAGCTGAGTTGGTTTTGGAAGCCTACTTTGCTGCCGACGGAGATTCTAAAGATATATACAAATTGTCTAGGCAGTTGCAGCAGCGACTGTCTGATCCGTACGCGCTGGATATTGCAGACATCAGCCCACAATTTGTGGCTCAAAATAAAATCATTCGTGATTTGACGGCTCGTGGCCGAGCGCAGTTCCTTAATGGTGATTATGCTGGAGCATCCGCTACTTTTATGGAAATTGAAGCCCGCGATACTAACAACGCAGAGGCGAAACAATTTCAGGCGCGAATTGCAGAGTTAATCAGTTCAGTGCAAAGGCACAATAACTACAAGACGCGTTCCCAAATGTTGACCGAAGTTGAGCAGAACTGGGAGCGTCCTAAGGTGTTTGAAGTCGATGCTGGTGTGACTAGTCTAGTGGAGACAGACAATAGTATTCAGCGCAAAATGTATAGTATCGTTATTCCGCAAGTTAATTTTTCAGGCATGGAGTTAACACGTGTAATCGAAAGTTTGTCCGAGCTGTCTGCTGAGTATGATGCCGATGGCGTTGGGGTGAACATTGTTCCGCTTTTTAGCTCCGACCAGAAGAACCCGCAAGTGAACATCAGTTTGCGTAATTTGAGTTTAGATCGTATCTTACAGTTTGTAACTCAGCAAGTTAGCTTCTCGTATGATGTTGGCTCGGACGCTGTAACAGTTTCGCCCAGCGATAGTACTGGTGGCGTCTCCACCACCGTGACCGAATTTTTCCCAATTTCGCGTGCTACTGTAATTCGTTTGACTGGTGTTAGCGGCTCAGGGGGCAGCGCTGACAGTGATGCGGGCATTGATCCCTTTGCGGCACCCGTTGCGGGTTCTTCTGCTGGCGGAACTGGGAATGATGAAATCGAAGCGTTACAAGGCTTTTTTCAGCGCGCCGGAGTTAATTTCGAGTTGGTGGGTGCCAGCCTAGCATTCGATGGTGAGCAGTTGATTGCGACTCAGACACGTCGTAATTTGGAGCGGATGCGTACGATTTTGCGCAATTATAATGAAGTCAAGCAGGTCGAGATTGAAGCGAAATTCTTAGAGGTCGCGCAGGGAGACCTAGATGAACTTGGTTTTAATTGGAGCGTGTCGCAGCCAGGCAATTCAGATGTTTTCAGCACGCAAGGCCGGAATTTGTCCAATGCATTCTCGGGCGATTCAGCAGATTCAAAAATTACTATAACGAATAGCGATCCTATAGCAGTGTCGCCACCTGTCATATCAGGATTTATAGATACTGCAACTAATGCGACTTCAACCTTTGTGAATGGTTTAGGCATTACGGGGGCTTATGATCTTGATTTGAAGATTCGTGCCCTTGAACGTAAAACAGGCAGTGATTTAATGAATGCGCCCAAAGTGACGGTGCTTTCCGGCAAGCGGGCGCTTATCAAGGTGGCGCAAGAAATGCGTTATCCCGAGTCCTATGGCGATATCGAAGCGACTGTTGCACAAGCAAGCTCATCAGGTTCATCAAGTTCAGCCGGGGCAGCGATTGCGATAACTGCCGGCACGCCGCAAGATTTCGTAACACGCAATGTCGGCGTCGAATTGGCAGTCACACCAAATGTCGAAAATGACGATAC
>Ga0115008_10001601_pt1 | contig 18474 bp, 17 predicted proteins | sample FraStrMetagenome_FD_87164 | JGI IMG/M metagenome (GOLD analysis project Ga0115008, IMG submission 87164) | Marine eukaryotic phytoplankton communities from Arctic Ocean - Fram Strait ARC3M Metagenome | ecosystem: Environmental > Aquatic > Marine > Oceanic | place: Fram Strait | collected...
ATTCAAGCAATAAAGTTCCATCGGATGAGCTACCGAAATGAATGAATTGGCAGATAACTGACAATACCTCACTCTCAAAAGCCGTCCAGCATGAGAGATTTCACAAAAATGCGAGACCGGCTCGTTAATGCTGTAAAAACGTGAAGTAGAGAGAGATGAACGATACTGACGGTATGATCTCGGCTTGATTCGAGGAGAGACGGCACGCGTAACATAGCCTGTCTTTGATTTGATCTGCACTGTCTCGGAGTCTATCGGGCAAACAACACTTTTGTGTTTCTCTTTGAATGCGCCTAAGTCGTAACACTCCTACAAATTGAAGTATTTTTACGAAAATTCAGTCTGTTTTACCTCTTTCTTCTGGAGAGCGCCTCCTTGTGTTGAAGCAGGATGCCAAATTGACAGACTCGCTTTCTCGTTATTCAAAAACTCTAACAAACTTCCTTGCCCGAATTCTTTATCGAGAAGCGAAGTCTTTGATTTGCCTTTTTCGTCGTGAATTACGAGAGAAATAACACCCTTTTCTTGATGAATAGACTAAATTTACAAAATATGAGCACGACGATTGTATTCAACTCACCGGTATTAGGCTGTTTTCTCGTTCAATGACAACTAGAATTTCATCTTTTTGATTATTGAATAAGCGAACAGGCTCATCGTCTTAATTTTCAGTTATATTTTTGAATCAATCGAAGACGTACCTGAGTCATAATCATATTCAAGTTCATTTAAGGCAATCGTATATAGAAATTGTCCAGTTGATTGAGAGAAAACATTAAGTAGGGAAACTCTTTCCGCGACAGATGAGCTTGATGAAGTTGAGTTTCCATCTGTGTCGTTAATTCCACCCATATTTTTTCCAGAGTCCGAGACAGAAACTATATCTACGTTCTTCCTTTGCCGTCTACTTTGCGTCTCGATCGTCACAACAAAGTTATCAGTGACGCAAAATGAAACTAGTCCAGTTGAAGTTGTCTGAAGAAGAATGGAATGCATTTCTTCAACATTTTGCAGCACAAGCTCTTTCTCTTAAGAAAATCAATATGCTTGATCAGTTTTTTGGCTCGTACCCCTCCGGAGTGGTATCCAAGGCCAAGCATATGGACACGATATCAAGTAAGATCCAGGTAATGGGCGACTGATCTCCTGCCCTGACTTGATATTTAGGCAGTACTCGTCGATAGCCGTGTTCAGCAAGTGAAGACGGGAAATGAATGAAAGTGGGGACCAGCAAGAGCTTTCACTGATATCACCAGCGAGCATGCGGAGAAGCGACTCGTAGATGAGGTAAACCGCAACTCCTATTTTTTTCAAAAGTCCGTCTCGGAGTGAGTTTTTGTCGCCGAAAATTGCTAGTCGTACGATTTTCTGGCAAATTTCTTCCGGCAACACATGCCCACCAATCGTCGAGAGACATTCACGAGACTCGTCCATGAAAATCTCGCCTGCAAGTTTGATAGATCTGGTAAAAAATTAGACGTGCTTTCATTTTAAGTGATAAATACGTGATAAAATGGTGATAAATGACCTTGACATGCCGTGATTGTGACAACTGTTCGTAATTATGAATGTGATTACCGGCGACAGGAATCCAAGTAATCAGGACTATGGACACGCGACAGAGCTCGGTGTGCAATTATCGATGATGCCCAGCTCTAAATATAGGAGCTTATCTTCAAAAAAAGCTTCAGTAAATTATTTTCTTGAAGATCTTGAATAAACTCAAGAAATATTATTCTTTGCATCGATCCATAAATAAATAAAATTTACCTGACACTGGGGTGAATGATCAAACCGTGAATTCCAAGGAGACGTCTGTTTGCGCTTGCGCTTGTCCTTCATTCTGCAGAGATAGCACTTTCTACTACGGCTGTTAATACATGCAGAGAGAACACAGTCGATCATCTGATTGTCTCCAACACTGAAATGCTCGAACTGCTCGCAAATCTATCAAATCTGTAGATACTCTTTACAAGTAAACGACGAATACGAACTTTTAGAAGCTCAATTCCCACTTTGCTTTCATTACGACTACGCCAGAGCTGTACACATCTGGCGGAAGAAGCCGCCAACTGGACGAAAGTTGAAGCCGGAGCAGCATCAATTTGTTTAGCTGTTAGTGCCTGCTCTGTTGACAGGGTGGTAAATAAGAACAGAAGATGGTAGCTCACTTTTTACTTATTTAAAATTATTTTTTAGTGTATTTCAGTAAATTAAATAAAAAAAATTTTGTAGCAAGATTAACCACCCTGCCCTGCTAAAATGCCGATGCCCTTCAAATTTGAGATCTCACGCTCCTCATTACCGAGTATTTCTCGGAAGCCCATCCGAGTCCGGCTAAACTGACATGTAAGGAGGAGATGCAGCTGATTTTTATGATTCATGTATTGAGTTGTGCGGGCAGTGCACCGCAAGTGAACTTCAAATGGACATGTAAAGAACAGTAGTAGAGAGAAAAGAAAATGTGGCAGATATCAGTAGAGTAGGGCAGTTTGGTAATGGAAAGGTACAGAGAGGACAGTTTCTGTACATACTACTACCACGCGCCTGAGAGTTTGAAAAGAAAGCAATAATTGCGGAGAAAATGCACTCAATTACACCTCGATTAAGCAAAAAAGCTTGAGCTTGAAGCAGTAGATATTGTTTTTGTATGTTGCTGTTGTTGCTTAAATGACTATTATATAAATTTTATCTAAATTCTTAACTCGTAGTTTTTCACATTTAGGTAACGAAAATAGTGTTATAATTATAGAGAAATTGACGATAAGTTCGCTCTCTCTTTGAGAGTATCAAACGCTGGCAGGATGATTATGTTTCCGTAAGTGACGGAGCCTTTTGGTATGTCACACCCTGGTGAAGAGCTTTTTCGTAGAAAAGTTCCAATTGTTTTCGAATCTGAAAAATATCTTTTATCTCATTTATCGGCTAGTTGCTTACGTTTGGATGGGAGTTTACAAACTCAGCTTCCCAGAAGTCCTGTCTCTTCATCATAAGCAGACACGTGACAAGTGTACCCCATGGATGAGGGGCTTGTAGCAGAACTCGCTCAAGCATAACACTAAACAAAAGCTTATATCTTAAAATTCGACAGTGCTTTCAAACCGAGAGATCTGCTCGCGAACTGTTGCGCCGGATTCGGCGAAAAGATGGAGAGTAACTTCCATAAAGTACCACGTGTGAACATTCGGATATCTTAACTGGTTTGCGATGGCATTCAAGAACATGTATCTTCCTTCTGTATCCAAGCTCACCGCAAGGCTCTGAAATTTTTTATGATCAAGATTAGAAAGCAGAATTATCTAACCTGATAAATGTCCATAAAGGAATTGTGAGCAACGGTGTCGGGATTTGGAGCTTGTTGCTAAAAGAGCTATTTGAGATTATTTTCAACGCTACGATAACTACTTTTCCAAGTATCTGAGTGATAGCTTGTTCGCCGACAAAGATGACGACAGCATTTATGACAAGCGTGTTCCACTTTACTCCAGTTGTTCTTTGGTCTTCCTTCGTTTTCATTAAGTAGTTGACAAGATCAAGGGTGAGGAACTCGGTCGACTGACGGTCTTTAAGATAGAGCTCGAGCTTTTGCTTGAATTCGTCAGGTTTAATGGAGTTCTGAAAATTTTTTAAAAAAACTTTTACTCGAATTTTTTCGTGCCTCGTATTTGGTGAGAATAGATGGAGCTCGATACATGTCTCCCATGAGCTTGAGCTTTTCATGAACATCATTATCCAAAATAAGCTTCTGTGTATTGTACTGCGGGTCATCGGCAATATGTTTTGGATATGCTGATAAGATTAGGTTTCTAAGCTGGATGCAGTTTGGTGGGACGATATCACAGAAAGCTTAAATTTGTTAGTTTTTTCAATTGTTTTGAGAGGTACCGTAATGATAAGATAGAAGGAACTGTGGATAATCGTGGAAGAGCACCAAAAGAAGACGGAGCATTCCATCGTAGAGCTGCTTGAAAGCGGGGCTCATAGTGCTTGGATTTCGAAGGTGGGGTGCCATGAACTTGATCATGTCAGATAGAAGCTAATATAAGAAATTAAGGCATAAAAACAAACTTTTTGATAAAAACCTGGGCATACATCGGCCATCCTTTCTTCTCCGGCGTGTGACTCATCATTCTGCTGACATAAGTTCGATATCCGATGAGCTCAATCCACGCGAAAACAAAGCCGGGTGCTATTGAATAATTATTTTCGTGTTTATATTTTTCATTGCACCTTTCGCGGGACGAAGATGATGGTAAGCTTGAGTAAATGCTTGAAGAGTGTGCCAATTGATTGAAACAAGAACTTCCTCAGGTGCACAGAGCTCGTAGAAAAGCATGATGAAAATGCGCTGGAAGGGCATTTGATCAAAGTCCTTTCCTCGTTGCTGTTGATGTTCAAGGCAAACACCGATAACAATTCCGAGAACTTGGTTCAACAAATTGACCTTCGTGCCTTAAAATGTGTTTTAAGGTGAACTTGCAGCTTTGAAATTTACCAGGGTTAGTTGTATCACCGGAATGCTTGATAAGAAGGCAAACGAGCCTCACAAATGCATCAATCTGTTGATACACATTGAGTCGCATTTTCATGTCGTCGAGGTTAGACGGTATATCAACACAAATTTCTGTACAGCAGCGGATAAATCTAAGAAAAATTAATTTTATGCTTGGTTATACAAGCTCAACCTTTTAATGCACTCATCGGTCTTCAAAATGTGGGCTTCATTTAGAATAGCAACGTAAGCGGAGAAGCCTCTGGTCGAGTCTCGGCCGGCATCTCTTCCTGAGAAAATTTTGACCCACTGTTCCAGCAGTTGTCGAGCAGTATTGTTTTTGAATTCAGCGCCTGCTTGGCGAAGGTCTTTTTTGGCTTCGGACATGCCAGATTGCATCATTTGTTGGGCGGTGTTTCCATTAGACATTTGAATCTTGAAGCGAGTATTTTCGGCATCAAGATATCTTGTTTTGAACTCTTAAAGAAAATATTAGAACCACTAATGCTTGTTGTATTTACCGTGAACTTTAGAACGAGTTTCTTCGGAAAGGGAATTGAATGGGTGGCTGTTAAAGTTATTCACAATAATCGGAATTGTTTCAGCAAATTCCTGTACAAGCTCGTCGCCCTTGTTTGGCCCAGTCGGAGCTGGGTTGGCCAGCAAAGATACCCACAAGTCTATGCAGAATTGAATTATTCTATCCAAATACTGTCTTGGCGAAAGAGCTCCAAGCTTAAACATCGTGGCGTGCTGATCAAGTGTGCATTTTGCGACTTGAATAATAGAGTGTTGAAGAAACTTGTCGTATTGGTCAGGCAGGACGATTTTGTTTAATAAAAGAAGCTTCATTTCTTCAGTGTATCGAGGGTCAAGATAAAATGGATCTAAATTGCGTTTTATTTCGAGTTACTTGATTTGTAAATCATACCGATGATTCCTGTTGTCTGAGACGTCGATGCTTGAATATCCATTGAATAGAGAACTCTGTTTGCGAACCAGTTGGGGGATACTTCCTGGTCAAAGCTTGATTGCATTTCTCTAAGGCAAAGCGCAAAGAGTGAGGCAAAACTCTTCCAGTATCTGTCCTCGTCACTGCCTGCGTGTGGATCATGAGACTTTCTGAAAGCGACGATAAAGCAATAATGAAGATTTTTGATAAATTTCGTTGTCGACTCAAGGTCTCGCGTAGTAGCAGCAGTCTGAAGACCGTCAGTGAGTGTTTGTAACACTTGCATCATTCCCCGAATATCGGCAGCAGGAATACCAACGTCCTGTCGAGGGATCTCAGCCATTTTGCTCTTGAAGGTTTCAAAGTGTTTCTTGTACAGAGGAACGAGATTACTGCTCAGCCAGGCTTGCGTTGCAGGAGCAGCAGGGTTCATCTGCGGTTGCGTTTGAACCGCTTGGGCTTGAGCGGCTTGGGCCGCCTGCCTTTGGTTGATCGAAGTTGGTGCACTTGGAATGAATCCTGGAACGTTAACTGCAAATTCTTCGTAAACACGAAGCTGTTCTTGCTTCACGCCCTGAGGGGTTAGCCGGATCTGTTCGGGCATCACAGCCAGGTGATACTGACGGATGTTCGAGAGACTCTGGACAAATTGACGCTCAAGACCGGGATCGGTGCGGCATCTTTGGCGTGTTCTGATTTCAGGAAGCAGTCGAGCTTCCACTTTTCTAATAGCTTGATGCGATGTTCGCTTCTGAATGAAACAAATAAACAGCTCAATATTGTCTTCGACAAGTATCTTTGCGTTCTCGTTAATTATTTCATCAGGCGTAGATACGAGCTTCTGCTTAATGAGCTCCTGGAGTCTGTCCTGGATGTTTCGAGCGAAGCCGATCTCTTTATTCGCCAGTGAGTTCATTGACATACCAGCGGCCAAGTAGCGACTCAAGTAATTGGCACAAGACGACATCAGATGATCGTCAATCTCAAGCGCAAAGTCTTTTTTGATGAGTGCTTCTGTGGCAATAGCAGCGATTTGAGAATTTCTGTCAATCTGGCGCTCAATAAGATCGCATAATGGCTGCTGTTCGAGGAAGCACTGTGAGAATGCTTTGGCAACCAGAAACAACTTGACTTGTTGCGAGCCGCCGAGGGCCTGGACGATTGGTAGGTTTTCGCGAACTTTAATATACGGAAGAAGAGTGCTCATGTCGTCAGTTGACACGTCAACCTTGTCATAGTAATACTGAGGCGTGTAAGACGGCATGGGAGGCTGCTCCATCGATGGCTGGGAGTTCATTCGTTGGGGCTGGGGAGGATGAATGCTACCCATGCTCGTTGGAAGGCTTCGGGGATCCGTAGGAGTCGTGGCGATTGGAACTTGAAAGCCCTCGTCTTTGTTCTGACTCAACTGAGACTTGTATCTTGGAGACATTATAGTTTCCATCATTTCTTTGCTCTGTAGAACGCTTTCGTGCGACAGTATTTCGAAGTGTTCCATCGACAATTTCTGCTCTTTCAGCAATAATTCAACTTCGAATTTGACCATTTCCATTGCGTCTGGGTCCATACACAACTCAATGAGTGTGCACATAACTCCTCTTGTCCACGCATTTCCTGTAGCGATCATCTTTGGTTCTTGCCTATGCTCTTGTACAGTTTCTACGCGCAGCGCAAATACCTCCGACTTTTTCGTGGATTCAATGACTTTCGCGACAAAGGGAACGACAAATTTGAGCTCGACGTTAGAATTTGGACTTCCTCGTCGCTTTCGAAGATGAGCTTCAAGCAAGAGAAGCTTGAAATCAATTTCATCGGCTATAATTGGTCGATTTCGCTCGATCGTGATGAGGCCCAAGAAACGGCCCATGTATTTCAATCGTTTTCGCGAATCCATGTCTCCAGATTGCTTATCCTGCTGGAGAAGGGCTTTTATCCCAGTCACGAGATCTGATCTAACAGTCTGATTGAATGGAGGATCTATTGCCGTCTGTTTGGATAGCGCCTCGGTAAGCTCGGCATAAAGTCCCAGGAAGTTTTCTTCTTTTAGGATGCGCTCCTTGATCATGTACGTTCCAAACCATCGATAGAAGCCCGGGTTATCGTCGAGAAGACGACGCACTTCATTTGCCTTTTCTTTGACATTGTTTGGACTCATATTGTTGATAATAAACTTGATCTTGTCGGACACATCGTTCGGTGGGTGCCGTACATCTGCCAAGGCAGCACATTCCTTCATAAAATATCAATAATCCGTAAAAAATCTTTGGGGGCTGTTTTTAACTGTTATGTATCTGAAATCTCAGACTTTGGCGCTGAGTTGCTAAGATGAATACGATTTCGATCATCGACTCGACTCGGAGGACCGACGGCGTAGGCGCGCGTGGCCAATAACGCTCAAAATGGAATGGCGCGAAATTATCTCCCGTACCGGGTGGTTAAAATTTAGAACCCGCCTGATCTCTAGAAAATGAAGCTGCTTACCTTGATACGGGTGATCATCGACGGTGGCGTTATGCGCTTTTCTCCGCCATTGGCAAATATTTCGCGGACAACGCGGGAGCAGAACTGCTGATAGATCGCTTTTTTCGCGAGCATTTCTTGTGCATTGCTAGATTTGAGGATGAAAATCTGAAGAGCAGTTTCACCAAAAAGCAGCATCTTGTCGTTTCCTTTAAGACCTTCTTTAAGCGCATGATAAACGTGATCAAGAAACTGTTTCAGATCTCTCGCGTCGTCCAGGATCTCGTCTGATAGAATTTTACCCCAAACTTTTGCGATACATTCCACTTTGTCAGTAGGGAACTGCGAGTAGTGTCGGAACTCTTTAATCAGTTGGCTTAGAATCATCTTGAATTCCTTTTGTTGATTAGGGTTCGTCTTCATCTGCTGAATTTGCGCGACAAGGTATTCCTCGGTGATCTTTCCGCTAAAAAGCTCGCGATAGAGATTGTCAACAGATCTCATAAGAGGATCCATCACTTCCACATCTTCCTCAGGCATCGGCATAGGCCGCTGCATCGGGTTTGTTAAAGATGGTCCACCGACAGATTGCGTTGGCTGGAAATTGAAGCCGATGGGATTGTTCGTATTAGGCTTCGGGATTCCAGGAATCGCGCCGAAGCTTGCAGGAGTCATAAGGCCTGATGCATCCTGTGGTAGTCCCTGAATAAAGCTCAAGCCAGGAACGGAGGACGGTGAGACGCCAGAGACAATCGGTCGGTGAAGATTTGGCAGTCCAATGTTCATATCGGCAGGAGTGTAACCGCCGATGTTGGGAGGAGAAGTCTCAAGCTGACTCATTCCGCGGAGGAGCGAAGGAGATGCCAGACTTGGTTCTGAGAACGGGACGCTTGGTGAAATCATTCTAGGTTCCATGCCCTGCGAAACACCAGGCGGTTTACCGCCTATCGAGCTTCCTCCACTCAATTGAGTCAGGAACTCACGAATGATTTCCACTTCCTTTGGCTGTTCGAGCGAGGACATCGGATGAGCTGCGACCATGAGCCGGTACTGATTTAACTCGCGCAGAAAAGTTACGTTTGAGGAATAATCTTCGAGCCATTTTTTGAAGTTAAGATAATTATGCCTTGACGCTTGTATGGCAAGTTTGATGGCGAAGGCAAAATCATCCTCCGATTTGACTCTAAGGAGGATTTGAAGAGCCTTGATTTCTTTCGCAATATCGCAGACGCGGATAAGAGCAGCATCGCTACCACTCTCCCTGTAGTATTTCTTCAGCGAGTGCACGAGAAGCTCTCGCATCTGAGGAACCTGTTCGCAGTTGGTCCAAATGAAAGTGATAATTGACAGTGAATTCGGGTGTTGATTAACAATGTATTTATCAAGCAAGAACTCGAGCAGATCGCGCCTCAGAGCGGACCAATGCACCTGAGCTTGCGCAAGAGCAAGCACGATGACATCTGGGCAGTATTTGATGCTGTCGTGGATAAGTTCTTTCACGCGCTCTCGAAGGCTTGCATCGTCTCCCAAATTTAGAAGTGCTTGCATCAAATCAATACTCTGCCAGCATTTGACTTTTAGGTCGTTCGTGTCTGGAATACTCTTCAATACAGATAGCTGTGTCTGATTACATTCATAAATTCCAAACGGAATGATGTTGGGCGATAAAAGAGCTTGCTTGAGAAACGAGAACTGTCCTTCTCGGTTATTCCAGCGCTGCAAAACTCGATCGACTGGGAAGGGTATCTTGTCATAAGGCGCACTTTTGTCCCGTAAGTGCAACCCATACTTGATGCAGCTAACCAGCAGAATAAGTGCAGGCTCATTGTCGACTTTGAAGCCCGGAAAGTCAAACGACTGGACGACGTCATGCCAATTGAAGTTGGGATCACGTTGATGAATGGCTTCAGCGAGAACTTCAGGATTCCAGCCCTTAGATTTATGGTCATTTGAGTTTATAAAGATTTAAGTAGATAACGAGGTTTCGGTCAGGAATAAACAGCCATTTGTACGTTCATTTTACGCAACCGGAAAGTAGCCAGTGCTTCACACGGTAATTAAAGTCCTCACTCCGATGGATCGAGATTATTTTTATGAAACCCGAGCGTTCAATCTTGTTTGATTCTTATGGTTTACCTTGGGGATGTCATTTGCAGAAAAGTCTCTTTCGAGGAAGCTTGAAGTGATCGCTGGCTCACAAAGCAGGCCGACGACAGTTTTGCCCATCACAAAAAGAGTTTTTGCGATTGCAGACGGCGAAATCTTCTCTCCTTCCATAGTCCATACTTTGGACAGGACTTTCTTGCAGTCGCCAACAGTAGATGTAGAGCCGTAACCGACCTCGCGGAAGAGATCAGGAAGTTGATTGGCGTCCATTGATTTGATTAATTTCAAAATATCGTCGTGCTCAAATTCTTGGTCTTCTTTTCGATATTTCTCGCTTAAAAAATAAGAAGATGTTCTTTGTTGTTTCCACTTACAAATTTGGTATAAGAGGTCGATAAACAGAGGGAACGAACTCGAATTGATTGACAAGATGCTGATAGAATCGCTTCTAAAGTTTTACCGTAATATTCAAAGATTTTAATGGAACACTAACCTTTGTATCTTCCTGCGCAACAGATGGATTATTCCAGAGGTAAAGCAATAGTCCGTGAACGATATGATTAAGCTCCTAAAAAGATGGTTATATTAAAATCTGTAACATTTACAGAACGTCACCTTGAGATTGTCTGTTGCACAAACGTCTTCCAAGACCTGCGGAAGAGTCTTTTGAATAAACTCGATTCCAGCGGCTCGTACTTCGGGCGAATTCGCTTTTGTGAGGCTAAGCGCGAGGGCTAGACTCTAAATTATTCAATATTTATACGATTGTTTCTAACATCAAAACTAACCTGAGCAGAAGAGAGGCCTAAACCGTCGGTTATGAGCGGTAGAAGATCCTTAGCAGCTGTTTGGTCCGCTTAAAAACAAGTTTTAGTATAGTGTTGTCTCTTTATTGGTAGAAACCTGCAGTGACGAACGCTGCACGGCCCGAGTCTGAGCTTAAAAGCGATGCAAGTTCAGAGAGGACTGCTGGCTCGACCTAAAACAAACACAAAATCAAAGATGACTCGAAACATGCGGCCATACCGGGTGCGACGACTTCTCCTGGAACTGAATGAGAACTTTGAGTAGATGGACCGTCGCCTCCTGCCCTAATGATCTACAGAGCGATCGTATTTCTTCTTCTAGCCGTTGAGGACTCTTAAAAGCGCCGTCATAAATCGCTCTACGATTCTCGGAAGACTTGGATTTTTTCAACTTTTCAAAATTTTTCTTTGTCAGAGTCCGACGACGCGGAAATCGATTCTTTTTTTCAGTAGGCATTGTTTCTCTTAAAGAATGAAGCGGACATTTCTCGAATAAATTCAAGTTGCTCGGTTCTTCTAGAGAGAACAGTGGGCCTTATTTTTAAAGTTTTAACGCATTTAATAACACACTTTTGGCCCAGTGAAGAGTACCTTTTTCTGATGTTTACTCTCGACGAACTTTTTCAACTGGAAAAGATTCAAACTGAAACAGTCCAAGTTCATCCTAGCATCATAGGATGATTCTAGTGCTCTCTAAACCGAACTTGTTAGAGGATCGCCTTTACTTATCGTAAAAAATCGAAGGAACTGTTAATTTATATAGGTCAATACGGAATATAAAGCTGATCTCTACTTCCACCGAAATTCGTGTAGAATACACTGTTTACATAAAAAAGTCTAACTAAAGTGAAGAGAAGATAAACGCGCTACATTAGGGGTTACATAACACGTATGAGTCAGACTGTTCATCTGCAGGTAGAACAAAAAGAAAGGAGTAAGTTTGAGGAGAAGCAGAGGCTCGAAGAACCAATCAAAATAAATATTAACACGTCAATATATCTTGATCGTATTGCACTTGATAAGTTAGGGATGAAAATGAAGGTAAAATTGCATGGCTTTAAGCTAAAAATGTTTATTAATTGGCGAGTTATAATTTATTGCACTAGATATTTTGTATATCTTTTTGTAAAAGCTATTCACCACAGCGACAGGTTTAATAAATAATAAACCGTTATCTGTTTAGTTCTACAAAGTTATGAGATTTCTATCTACGGCAAACGAAAGATATCTACTGTTGTTGAAGATGATAAAAGGCAACTGTATGAAAGGTTTTTTTATTGAAACCGAAATAAAAAATTGCCAGGGCGAAAAACAGGATGTCAGTTTTTGAGTCCATTGCTAAAGAAAAAGGCCACAAAAGGTGGGAACAGAAAAAGTATCGAATTGCAGAAGACAGATGATTGGTTTTGTCGAAGTCAGGCATCACTCGACTGTGACGGATTTTGCGAGATTTCTTGGGAAATCGACCTAAAGTAGACCGATTTACAAATTTGCGAACGTATAAATACTTACGTTTAGACCTTTGAGTGTTGCGAGATGGAAGGACATGAGTTGAAGCGGAATGACAGTCAGAATTCCCTTGAGACAGTCGACAATTGGTGGAATAGACAGGATCTTGTCGCCGAAGCGGCTTAGGTCTTTGGTTAGATCTTCTTCGCAGATAAAAACTGGCTTGCCCTGAAAAGCAAAAAGTTGCGGAAAAGCGTTATTAAATAAGGGACCGACGTTACTGGTATTGAAGAAGTTACGTCGGTCCCTAATTCAAATGGCTTACATTTCTTGCAGTAACTTGCTGGACCGCGTTGAGACACTTCTCGTAGGTGTGGTCTTTAACCACAATCATCATGACAGGCATTGTATCGTCAATGAGCGCGAGTGGACCATGCTTCAATTCACCAGATAGAATTCCTTCCGAGTGCATGTAAGTGATTTCTTTAATTTTCTAAAACCAGATTAATCAATCTATCATTTTTTCTTGACTCACAAGAGCGCCCTCCATACAAGTGGCGTAATTGTAACCTCTGCCCATGACAAGAATCGACTTGTTGTCCTTCATTTCCTTGGCCAACTCCTTGATTTGGTCATCGAGCTCGAGTACCTTCTTGATCTTCTCTGGCAGCTCGCGAAGTCCCTGTAGGATCTCCATGTATCGCTCACGCTTCGAAAATCTGTCTTCTGACATCATCAGCGCGAACATAACGAGCGCGACAAACTGACTTGTGTAGGCCTTTGTCGAAGCAACGCCAATCTCTGGACCAGCGTTGATGTGAACCCCACAATCAGTCTCTCGGGAGATCGAACTGCCAACTGTATTGGTGATTCCGACAGTCAGAGCACCTCGCGATTTACAGTAGCTACAAAACGATAAGTAATCAATCGTCTCGATGAATGATTACCGAAGCGCCATGAGCGTGTCAGCCGTTTCGCCGGACTGCGAGATAAAGAAGCAGACGTCATCTCGGAAGATTGGCGTTTGTCGATCCAAGAAATCAGAAGCAAGCTCAACCATGACTGGAAGCTCCGTCATCTCTTCGAGAAGCTGACGAGTGGCGATACATGAGTGGAAAGAAGTTCCGCAAGCAATCAAGATGATGCGCCGGCATCGCTTGAGTTCGGCAATATGGTCAACAAGACCGCCAAGAACAACTCGTTCCTAGAAAAAGGCGTGAAAATACGTTATTTTCTGCTTTGCCATCACAATATATCACGATGATAAATTGGCTTCAAAGCAATTTTGATCAGTTTTGAGACTTTATTCACTGACTTTTGACCGATAAATGCTCGTAAAAATGATAAATTAGAGGCTAATCGAGAGCTAAATGATTCGGATAAATTATTAAAGGTGCCAGCTCCATTTGGGCTTAAAATATTTACCGAGTTTGAGTCGTCATCGCCCTAGTTGAAATTTTAAAAAGCTTGTTTTTCAATAAACATACAATAAAGCTTGAATTTTGCCTTATCAATTTTTAAATACCTTTTCGAAGGACACGCGTCCTCGCATAGTGTTGACGACTGACTCAGGCTGCTCGAAGATCTCTTTCTGCATGAAGCTGTCGAAGGAACCTTTCATAATCTGCTGAAGCTCGAGCTCGATTTTGCTGATGTTACGCTGAATTTAACTTGAATGGTTGTGATTATGAAAAGAGCACAAACCTGTGTATCGTTGGCGCTAGATGATGAGCGTACTCTGTGAAGTGAAAGGCCGCCATCGACAACGGATGCCACGTCGTCATCTTCAAGGTATATGACTCTGTTTGTGTGTTCGATTATAGCACTAAAATCAGCTTAACTTCATTGTCCTACAGTTGTACAACGACTCATAGGAACGCTGTAGGTGGTCAATCGTTAAAACAACCTGATAACTATGAAGTTCATCGTATGAACCTAACAAAATGAAAGTAGAAGTGATAAATTCCACTACTGTACTTCGTATTTTTAGAAAAAAAATGAACTTACCTAGCATCAGAAGCAAAGAAGTACTCGATATCTGTCTCAATTCCTTCGTCGAAAAGTGTCATCGAAGATTTTCTGCTGAGACCCAAAGCTCTTCCTGTTTCTTTCGTATTTGCTAGAAGAATAATTAAGCTTGACTAAAATAAAAACGATAAAAAAATGGAAGCTTCCTCATCAATGGAGCGATTACTGGTGATTCAAATCATAAGTCAAATTCGTGCATCGTAAAAACTCGCAAAATTAAGTTTACATTGAAATATGTTGTCGCTGGAATTACGCGTTACAAGCTTTCGTTTTTTGGGATCTTGCGCGTCAAGCTGGTATTTTGAATCTACACGGAGATAATGGTTAGCATTTGTTAGTAGGAATCCATCAGCAAGATAATTAACTTTTTTAATATTTTCAAAAGTACCTGCGGAGTACATGATAGGAATGTGGTCGCAATTGAGCTTTGAGCTTGAGCTGATTCCGATGAGAAGCGGAGAACCTCGTCGAGTGGCGATGACCTCTCCGGGAAACAAATGCGACTGCGATATTAATGAATAACAGAGACTTTATTCACTGCTCTTACCTTCACGCAAATGGCGTAGGCACCTTCGAGCTGCTGAGCACATCGCGTTACGAGCTGGAGAAAGGTTAGCTGCTCATCTCCTTTGGTGTCCCACAAGTACTTGAGCAGAATTGGAATGCATTCGGTGTCAGTATCTGATTCAAATTGGTAACCGTTTTTTTCAAGGAAACACTTTTGTGCGGTTCTTCAAACTGTTTTTTTTTTCTTGAAAGAAAGAATTTCAATATCGGTTGAACGACCGCGACCTTGAGAGGGTAATAGTTAGTCAAGATTCCGTTGTGAACGACCACGAAATCGTTATCTGTAGAGCGTTGAGGATGTGAGTTGACTTTGCTTGGGGGACCATGCGTCGCCCAGCGTGTATGGCCGATTCCGCAATGGTTGTTCAGCACCTCGTCCATGTCGGTGTCTATCGCAAATGTAGCATCTTCAAGAGCCTTGACTTTGCCAGGCATTTTGCAGAGCTGCGTTTGACGCGAACCCGTTTCATTTTTAGCTCCATCAAAAGCAAGACCTGAACTTCGCATAAATGTTCTAGATCTCGTTAATAAAAATTTGCAGAATAAAAGCAACAATGTCTTACCAGCAGAGTCATAGCCTCTGTATTCCATCCGTTTAAGAGCATTGACAACAGTTTGGAGGATTTCTCTTCTCGTCTTCGGCGAGTTGAAATTTAAATATCCGAAAATTCCACACATCCTGGCCCGCCGATTATTTTATCTGAAAAGAACTCTTTTGTAAGTCTTTATTCCACGTTCAGATTCGCCGACTTCGCCTCCGGTTAAGAAAAATGCAATCAAAATGTTTAGAGTCTAAACTTTAGACAAAACCGGTTCCTCCTTTAAACTTTCAAAATTAAAAGAGCAATTACACTGAAGCGCAAAGGTGGTTTACGACTGTGTTGTATTTTTATAGATTCGTATTTCTGAGCTCTGGCTTTGTCTTTTTAAATTTTTGGCGCGTTGCCAAACTGATGATTTTCTTTTTCAAGTCATGCTCAAAAAATTTGAGATTCTTTAAGATTCTTATAGATAATCAAGCGTTAATGTCTTGGAGTTAAAATTTTACATACTTACAATTGATGTTGGTAAGTGAAAGCGGGTAAGTTCAATAACTGAATAAAACTCTCTTGCTGATATTTACGAAATCAAAATAAGATTACGAATCTAGAAACTCGCTGTTATTTTTGAATCCTCGTGCAGTTTTGGACCCGTTCAGAACGCGTTCTATCGTTCGCTGAACAAATAAATCGCAAATTTCCATTTACGTGAACATAAAAAGATGGACGCTCGTGAGCTCTTTGTAAATATGGGACTTTTAACATACAACGAGAACACGATTTATAAAAATCCTTTATCTAATCCTTTATCAAAAATTAAGTTCAAAAATTAATATCTGTCGCTTTGTAAAATTATAAATAATAACATATATGATTAATGGTTTTATCAAAATAAGTTAAAACTAATAAGGGTTTACAAGTGTATTTCAGGATAATTAAAAGCCATTTAAAAGGCGGTGATGGGCATTTTGTCAATATTATTCGATTGGGCATACTTGTATGCTAAGCCTAGTGATCAGATGGTGCGTCTCGATCGGAGGAAATTGTCTGCCCGCGGCTAGTGCTCAGGGGAATTCGGGCTACTACTCGCGGAGGCGTGTGTGTGCGCCTGGAAGAACTGTCGGACATATTTTTGCCAAAAACCGAGCGCGATCGATAGACCCCTCACGGGCGGATAATTTCAATGAGCACCGTTACAGAAAGCACCCTGCTGTTTCAGAGAGACATTACAGAATCTTCCGGGGATAACAACTCCGATTCAAATCTAATGGGCGAAGATTTACAGACAGAGAAGCTTATACTCGTTGTCTATTCAATTATCGAGCTCGTGGGAATTATCGGCAACCTCTATGTGATTATCTGGAGTTTGGTCGGCTCAAAAAAGGTAGAAATTGGAATCAAGATAATTTAACTTATATTAATAATTAAGACTCTTACAAAGCATCTGCTGGGGAATGTAGCATTTGCTCATTTGATATATTTACTATGCGTGCCAACGTTACGTAACTGGAAGATGTTCACATTTGTTGTCCCGAAGGTGGATGTGGAACTCCCATTCTCCCCGTGTGATTATGTAGCTCCAATAGAGGTGATTAAACTGCTTTAAAATTAGGAGAAATTATTGCTAAAAAGTTAATCAATGTCATTAGACACGTTTGATTGGAAATTAATTATTCCGAATAAGCGCGGACTCTTGTAATCAATAAATTAAGACTCTCACTGTGTCGGTTGTGGTTCTTTCATTCTACGCACTAGGCATTGAACGGTTTAACTCGGCCTCGCGTATAAACAAGCCGTACTCCTCCGTCCCTAGCCATGTAATTGGAAGGCTGCTAGTCATTTGGCTGTCATCCATCCTCCTGGCAACCCCTGATATACTTTTGTCAAGGGTCACAAATACCAATATATCTTAAAATATCCGCATAGACAGGCTATTTTTGACCCTGGAAAAGCAAGACTCGAAAATACCGTCTATTCGTTGTGCCGACAAGCTCTTTGCGAATCCCGAACTAAGCACGTCGCTCCCGTGGCTGTATAAATTCACCGCACTGTACAAAAACAGTAGATTGTTATGGATGATGACCTTTTTTTTCTTATTGCCAGTCATTTTCACTGCCCTTGGAGCAGTTGTGATCGCATTGAAAAGTGCGCAGTACAAATATCACGGGCCAGCTGGGCGACTCAAGGCTAGAGATGAGCGCCGCATGAATGCACTAGTCATTGCCATTTATGTTGGCTTTATTCTGTGCTGGATACCGCACTACTGCTACGAGGTACGTTCACCTGATATATATTTTTATCAACGAGTTAAGCTGATACGCGAGTTCGGAACTGACCAAGGGCGAGGCATTCTGGGCAGATTTCTACGAGTTTTTGCGGACATGAGATACTATTTCTGCGCCTTTGGAATGGCAATAAACCCTATTCTTCTGGGTCTGGCTGGCCCTGGTTTCTGGTGTAGAAAGAAAAAGGAATCATCGCAAAAAGAACCTCTTCTCGGTCAAAAAAGCGACCACCTGTAAAAACAATCTTATCACAGCCTTTTCTATTAAAAAAACAACTTCGATAATTATTAAGCCTAATTTATTTGTCACTTGCATTAACCGACTGAGCAGACAGCGTTAAGAAATACAGTGAGCACCCAAGTATAATTAAAAGAAAGAGGCGAGAATCCAGCTTGGACTTTACATCTGTTTTGACGGACAAGCGGGTCTGGTTATTCGCGCGAAAAAGCCCCGCCTGTACAAAAGTTAGCAGATGTGAAGAAGCCGGACTCAATCGCGGCGCGGTCAACACCAGCACGGCTAGCCGACGCAAAACCCATCCATACCTCGCTCGCGTACCGTTTAAATAATGTGGCGATGCACTAGAGAGGGCGGAATGAGGTTTGCGGCCCGACAATTTGAGCACTCGACCTCGGCGCGACTGGATCGCGTGGCGAGCACCTAGAGGAACGATCCGCTGGCGCTCGATGCTTTCCAGGACCGTTGAGTTGCTGCGAGGCTCATTAGACGTGCTGGACGAGGGGAAGAATGAAAAGGAGAGATTTGCACAAACTCAAATGGACCGTAAATG
>Ga0115008_10001604_pt1 | contig 18467 bp, 23 predicted proteins | sample FraStrMetagenome_FD_87164 | JGI IMG/M metagenome (GOLD analysis project Ga0115008, IMG submission 87164) | Marine eukaryotic phytoplankton communities from Arctic Ocean - Fram Strait ARC3M Metagenome | ecosystem: Environmental > Aquatic > Marine > Oceanic | place: Fram Strait | collected...
AATTTGAATAAACTTAAAACTTTGGGATGATTAGCTAGTATTTATAAAAGAAATAAAAAATGGTAATGGATAAGTACAGTACATGCTGACGGCTTTAGCCTGTGGCAACAAAACCTACTGTTAGAACTTTGAGAACTGTGCGAATGTGGCTATTTACATCTGAAAGATGGACGTGCGAGGTGTAGCATTTGCCTTTAGGTAAAAAGACATGTTAATTTTGAACATAAAAGAGTTTTTCAATTGCTTTCACCTTTAATTTGTGGTTAGCCACATTAACGTGGGGGTCTTTATGAATGAATGAACATTTATCAGCCAGAGATATCGTTTCTCGGTTTGTAAAATTGCAGTTTTTAGAAGTTAAAGGTCGTATTTTCGTGTCAGGTTGCTTTTAGCGGCGGGCTGCTCCTCTAGACGAGCGTAAATTTCCGTTAGAGTTTGGTTTAGTCTTGAAGATTCATCGACAGCAGGTTGAGCGAGAGTTTCGCCAAGTTCGAAAAGAGAAATACGCCCATTCTGGCTGCCCGTAGCGAGCATCGTTCCTGATTGATGCCAAGCTAGTGAGTTGAGGCCTTCGGAACCATTGTTAACCATGCTTGACGCGATGGGGACCTAAATAGGATTAACGAGGCGAATTAAAAGTTTCAAATAAACCTCTGTATCAACGTTCATATTCCAGAAGGACAGTCTTCCAGTCAAATCAGTTGCTGCAAAAAGTCCAGGGTGAATTGGTGACCAACCGACATCCAAAACGTAAGCACCAAAGTTTTCAAAACTTGAAAAAACAAGAATTTGAGATAAAATATCAAAATGGAAAATCTAACCTATGAAGAGGAGTATCGTTTTTAGTAGACCACAACTTTACTGTCCAGTCAAAGGAAGAAGATAGGAAAAGATGAGAAAAGTCCATCTTTGATTGCGCGCGGTGGCAATCTAAGCCGGTCACCATTGCCCCATGTTTTTCGTAAGCATCAGATATACCCGGCTAAAAACAGTATAATAACTTTAAATTTCCGAAGACTCCACACAAGAAAACAAAAAGGAATAAATTTGGCGAATTCAATTGTTTAAAATTTACCTTTTTATTGGCATGTCTTTGGCCAGAGTAAATAATTCCATCCTCGGAGCCGACGACAAAGTTATTTACAGAATCGCCTGGGAATGCTAGAGCAGTAACAGACACGCTCTTCTGGTTTGCTTTAGCTTGAAGCTCAAGGCATTCCTTTAGAATAAATAAAAATTTGCCGCAATCTCAGTTTTTAATATACCTGTGGCTTTGAAAACATATCCAGACTCCAGGAGCATAATTTACCGTCAGTCGATACAGATATAACATTATGAGCATTTTGACTGCCAACCACGTCTATACAGTAAACAGGATGCGTATGAGCTGACGCTCCGAGTTTTGTTCTCTGTACAGGTGTTCTTTTAAATGTTCTAAACAGTATTTGATGATCAGCACATCTAATTAAAAAATCATACCTGTTGTCCCAGATAACAATTTGACCGCTGTAAGTTCCTCCAATTAACAAGTTTGGATGATATCTTAAATTAAGCAGTTAAGATTTCGGAATATCTTAAATTTTTGGACTTACTTTGCAAATTTTACTTTGGTAACCGGCGATTGGCAGTGGAAGACGTATTCAGGCGCCGTTTTGCTCAATTTTGAATTCCATATGAGAGCGATGCCGTGTGGATCTACTTCTGACGCGGGATTTTTTAGATATGAAGACGCAAGCAGTTCTGAGAATTGAGGAGACCAGTCGAGCGATGAACAAAGTCTGTTTCTTGACCAGTGCTCGTCGTAGAAAACGCGGCTTTCGCGCACTGCGTCAGTTTGCTGTTGAATGGTTTGCTCTGCGACTTCGCCAGTGTAATCAGCGAAAATATACTAAACACCAAATCAAAAATCAAGGACAAAAATGAAAAAAATCGGCAAGGTATGATTTTACCTTACTATCTGCATTTGGATCGTGCAGTAGTCTTTCAACGATTCTCGTCGTTCGATCGAAAAACGCAAGAAATTCGGGTTGGTTCGATGCTCTTAGGAATAAATTAGATTATGCAAAAGCCCCTGTTCTTCATACCGGTCTGCTTCGGAGTCGGTATAAATACGTTTCGGCAGTTTTTCTTTTGGTTCCCTTTTTTCAGGGATTTGCGCGGTGGTTGTCGACTCAGCAGGAGCATAATTTTCTTTATTTTGACCTTCCGCAAGGGCTTCTTCCTCGTCAGGTTCTTCATCATCTTCGATAACTATTTATTGGTTTATTTTTACTAGCGATTGAAAAGATTGGCTTTACCTAGAGTTTGAGTTTCTTTAGCGTATACGATCAGCTCCTTTGGCTGAATAGTATGCAGAGCTACTTGAGTCGTGGTTAACTTGGGCGGCTGTCGCATTTTTCTGCTAGAAAAAAGGTTAATAAATTGCTAATCGATCTATGAAAACATTACGCGCACAAAGAAATTTTATACAACGAAAAGGGTTTACGAAGTACATGGTGGTTTACCGCGTGTTTGTTATTTGAAATGTAGGGAGCTGGAGGTGGATCAAGAGCGGATCCCCGTCCCAGTCAAGTGTGCAACTAAATATTTGGTTCATATTTTTTACTCTTAAATGAGGGACTAAGTTGCAACATTAAAGCGAGCTAGCATCATGACATGAGAAAAAGGCGCCTTACCCTGGTTTATCAGTCGACTCAGAGGTCGTCGTATCAGTTGAAGATTTGGGCGATGGTGGATTTTGAGCAACCTCCGCTGGAACTGCTTCCGGAAGACCAAGATTTTGAAGAAGCATCGACGTTTCATCCCTTTTCTGATCAAGGTCGGATTTTTTTACTTCGACGACTGTTTTATCAGATTTTTTCGCTTCCTATAAGATTCATGATAGCTTTGCGTGAAGATAAATGTCAGATCAGATAAGGTTAGATAAGCATTTGGTTACTTTAGGTTAGTATTTCTTATACCCTAGAAAAGCTGCGGAAAAATTTGCGAAAAGAGTTCAATTTATCAGATCCTCGCTGAATAAATCATTAACAGAAGTTTAAAAAGCTCAGTATTTTTTTGCTAAAAAAACAGTTGCTTTTTTAGATATTTACCTCTTTTCTCTGTTTTTCCTTGCGCATTTCAGCCAGCTTGGCTTTCTTGCGCTCAAGCTCTGCCTTCCGGAGATCCCGATCCGCCATACTACATTCAAAATGATGAAACGAGCTCATGTGACAAGAATTTAGTGGTAGGCAGCAGACAAATAATTAAGTCAGATAGTTAGACAACGATGATTGCACCGAACCAGCACTTTATCTTCGTAAGGAAATATAAATTCAACTAGATTTGGGCGAAAACGATAGCATTGATTATCGACGACGCGAGGATCCTAAAAAAAAAAGTCTCACAAATTTCTTTAATTAAAATAAGTAAAAAACTGATCACTTTCCCCAGAATGGTTAATGAAGTAGAAAAACAATTTATTAAATTCTTTTCAAACCTTTTTCATCTCGGTAGTCTCTGTCCCGGCTTCTGTCACGATCTCGTCGATCATAATCGCGACGTCGCTCCTTGCGATCATGCCCTCGCTCCGGAGATTTTTCCCGGCTGAAGTCTCGTTTCATTTCGCGAGACGGTTTTCGCTTAGAAGAGCGGCTCTTTCTAAAATCAATAAATGTAAGTATATGCAGTACGTGAGATAGATTTTTTTTACTTCTCAGGTTCTCTTCTGGCCCTTTTCTTATCCGGCTTTCGGGTTTTTCGAGCAGTGACAGATCCATCTGATGCAGAAGAAGAAGAAGATGATGAGCTTGATGAGCTGGACGACGAAGACGAGGAGGAGCTAAACTTTCAATTTGTGCGTTTTTTTATAATTTTTTACCTTGACTTTCTTCTGCGTCGGTCTTTTTTGACATTTTTAGATTTGCTCTTTTTTCGACCCTTTTTTTCCGTCTTTTTTCGTTCTGGTGTTCTTGATCTTTTTCGTTCCGTTGATCTGCCTCGTGATCGATCTTCAAAAGTGTAGATATTTGAAAATCTGATAATTTTTACCATTTCCAGCAAGCTCAAAGTTTCTGACAGGCGAAGGCGATCGAGAAACTCTTTTCTTTTTGAGTTCAGCTTCTTTTCCATAATAAGGATCATACGGCGATGGACTTCGCCGACGCTCATTCTTTGGTGACTTTTCACGCTTACGACGCGGTGGGGTCACTCCGCGACGCACAACTTGAGCTTCTGGAGTTCGGGAACGCCGACCCATCGGACGTTGGATTGTAACTGTATGTTTGATTTGTTTTTCCTAAAAAATATTCTTTTTTAATTCTTTCTACTTCTATGAAAGAGGTACAAAGTAATAACTATTTGGCCGCTTTTCTAATAAGAATACCTTAAATCTCTTCTGAGTGTCATATTCATCATCAGAGTAGTCATTGAGTTCAACCTTGACTTCTTCTTGTTGCTTTTCTTGGAGCCTTTCTTTCTTCTTTCTCAGAAGCTTTTCCTTCAATGTTTCTTCTCTAATAATATATAAAAGATGATCCTTCATGCGAAATTTAATCTTACTGTTTTCCTAGCTTTTGCATCTTCTCCTTCTGAGCTTCTTCAAGTGCAGCTTTTCTTTTTTCTTCTTCGGCATCCTTTTTGGCCTGCTCTGCTTTTCGCCTTGATTCGATTTCCTTTTCAAGATCTTGGATTTCATTGTATTCAGTTTCAGTTTTCATTTTATCGAATAAAAACGTCAATAATCGGACAGCTTCTAATCGTCTCTGAGTTAGAAGAAGCTTTCGCTCTTCGAGTTGGACTCTGAATTGTTGTTAACGAAATTTACAAAAATTAATAATTTTATTACGAAAATACGAAGTTTTTAATACCTTTGCTCAACCCTCTTTTGCTCCTTTTCCCGCTGTCTTTCGAGTCGTTTTTGACGTCTTGCATCTTCTCTACGACGACGTCGCTCCTCCTTATTTTTTTGGCGCTCAGCTTCTTTAAGTTTCTCCTCTTCGAGCCGCCGTTCTTCTTTTTCAATTCTCCGCTTTTTCTCATCTGCCATCGCATCTTCTTCCTTTAGAATACGTCGGCGCAGAAGATATCGCTTCTTCAACTCTCGCTCCGACAAATGCTTTGAGGTGTCAAACTTGACTTCAATCGGAGCAGAGAGTGATTTTTCTCCTTTGTGAGCGAATTTCATATCGCGAAGCGCGTCCATACAAATCATGAATCCATCGTAAGACTTGTATTGAACAAAGACATCGAAAAGAACAGGATTTGCATGAGCTCGAGCATCAACTCGAGGATCGATCTTCGAAGGTTTAAAATACGAAAATTTTGTGAAAGCTTACCTTTGGACGATAAGGATCGAGAACTGGAATATCAATTTGTCGGATTTCACCGAATTTCTGGAAAATTCTGAGAACCACATTTTCGGAGGGCCGAGTATTGTCACCCACTTTAAAAAAGCTACAGGGAAGTTTGGAAACATGAACGGTATCTGGTCGTTCACCAGGTTTGGTCTCGTCATAATCTGGAGCGTCGCGGAAAAAGCTGTTCCATTCAGTCTTCGTGGGATAGTTGGATTTAGATGTGCCGCATCTTATTTTGAAAGGCTCAGTGAAACCAGAGAGCTTCATATGTTTTCCGTCGAGACGCGAGTTGACATCTTCCATTACAGGTTTGTTGGCGACTTCTCCTTCGAAACGGATGAAATCAAGAGTAGACTTTGTGACCTTGATATGCGTGAACTCCCGCGGTGACACCATTGCTTTCAAACGTTCCATAACTTCCCAGTTAGAAATCGCCTTTTGATTTCTTTTATTTACAATTGCTGGAATCGCAACGGAAATGTTCAAGATGGCTATCGGCTTCAAGTACAGATTATCCGGCGCCGAGAGCTCTTTAAGGTCAGACACGTCTTTCAACTCCAGAAAATTCGCCATTCGAGCAATGCCACCTGGAGTGACCACCGTTTTGGACAACTTGCTGCTCATGAATTGATTTCGATAGCTGGCGGAGGTGTCTCGCGACTTTTGGCGGGATTTTTCGCCTTCCGCCGGCCCTCCAGTGACTTCTTTCTGCTCACCATAGGTGAAGTCACAACCTCCTCCTGCAGGCATTCTGTTGTCGATTCAGACTGTCTAAAAAAACTCTCTGTGAGTCTATCTTGATTTCATTAAAAGAATCGCATAATTAGGAGAAAAATATGCTTTTATACAAAAATATTGATTCGCTTATCGACTCATATTGATCATGTGAACAAAATAAAACATTTTTCTGAGTTAGATGTTTATTAAAATAGTGGAATGTGAAAAGAGTGGTTTAAGTGAACTGTGCGAGAAAGCGAGGCAGTGGAACAATTCCTATTCAATCGCTGTTTTGATGGTAAAGTCCTTAAAATTCCCGTCTTCCTGGACAAGCTCCAATCCTTGTTCGTTCGCTAAAATTTGATAAACCAATATTAACAGAGTCAATTCATACCGAGATATAAAAGACAGACCAGCGACATACTCGTCGTCAAGTTCTTTCTATCGTCTCCATCAAGGCAATCATCTAGCTCATTTCTCAGCTTTGAGAAGTCATAGACGGGCTCTTCCTCAACAAAAGAACTTTCGACTCGCGACTTCGTGTTATTAACATCAGCTTCGATCAAGTTCTTCATTTGTCCTTTTACTCGGCGGACGTTGACTCGCCGCGGACGTCGGTCGAAATTTATGAAGAGCTTTTCGACAGTCTTGCGTTGAAGTAAATTGTCGTCGCCAAACGTCGGCTTAAATATTAAGTAAGATTATTTAAACCAAAACTGTCACGGATCACCTTTGGAAGAATATCTTCTGGTAACACGGTGGGATTCTCTTCCTCGTCCTGAGAGTCAAAAACAGCTCCAAAGTCTTCGAGAGGAGCATCATCGTTATCGTAATCGATCGGCGCCGGCATAAACTCGTCGCTTATCGCCTCTTCCTCTTCTTGATCCAAGTCAAGCTCGCCAACCTCGTTTTCAACGTCACCTGCTTTAGATATCTTTTTAAATGCGATGGACGGTCTTAGACTGAAATGCAGGAACTTCGTTTTGCGACTGAGTGGCAAGACGATTCCTGGATTTTTCATAAATCCTGCTTCACTTTCTTCCAACTTTATTTTTGTTTTCTGCTTTAGATTGAAGATCGACAAGTCCAAGATTCCTTGAACCTGGCTCTCGAAGTTTGTGAATATCGTTTTTTTCTCAGGTGTTTTTTTCTCAGCAATTTTCTTGGAAACGCGGATTTTCTTTTGCGAAGGTTCCTTTCCTTGTGCAAGAGCTTCTTTCTTCTTCATAATTGCTTTAATTTTCGGAGGAATTCGCGGCACGCGGAATCTGTGGCTATCTCGCCTCTCAAATATCTTGTCTAAGATGGAATCATCCAGGTTTTCTGTTTCAACAGCAACCTGCGCAAAGTCCATTTTTGGCAGCGGAGTCATTGGAATGGTAGGAGTCGGAGGCGGCATAATATCTGAAGCTAACTCTTCGCTCAGATCTTCAAAAAGTTTTTCAGGGTCGATACTCGGCGGGCAAATGAGTTCGTTAGCGGGTTCAAAATTTTCACTCTCGTCTCCGAAGTCGTTAATGTCAGGAGCTTCGAAGATGATCGAGTCTGTCTCGAATTCTGGCCTCTGTCTGAAAATTACAAAATATATTTTCTTCCAAATAGCCTAAATTAAATAGGGCATCATCTTACGATTGGCTTTGAGCCGCTGGAGCAGCTGGGGTCTTGAGTTTGTCTTCTAAGTTTTTGTCAAAGCTCGACGCATAATTTGAGTTATGATTGATTTCGACTAAAAGCTCTTCGCCAAAATTGAGGACATTATCAAACAGCTCATAATTGAAAACCGGCAAATTTTCTGGAAGTAAAAGGTATAAAAACAGATATAAAATTGAAAGATATCTTACTGTCAGGCTCTCTCTGTGAGTTCTTGATCCTCGAGCTAGATTCATTTGGAACTAATTTCAAATCATTTGTGGTTTCAAGCTGCTGATTTTCCATTCGAAGCTTTGAAATGTCAGTTGCACTGTCGAGTTTCGAAGCTACTTCTAGCGCGTAGGGATCTTTAAGCTGATCAACTTTCTTGTTCGTAATCGGTGCGGGATCCTGAATTAGAGGATAGAAAAGTGATAGTAATAGAAATTTTACCTCGTAAAGAAGTTTCAGTCTCTTTTTTTTAGTCTGCTTTTTTTTCGACGATATATCTTGTGAGTCTCCGGAATTGCTGTCATTCGGGTCAGCTTCCGTTTCTTTTGCATCGACCAGATCTAAATTATTTTAACTCCGAGGAATAGAAAATTTCGAAACAAATGAACCATCCTCACAACGTTTGCCGTCAGAACGTGATCAGTCAGAACGATTTATATCGAAAACGTTCTGACGGATCACGTTCTGACGGCAAACGTTCTCACGGAAAACGTTGTAAGTGGTAACCAGAAAAAAAAAATTTTAGAAAAATTTCAGTAATTTTAGTTTTTTACCTTTAGTTATTTGACAGGCTTCTGTATAAATGGCATCTACTTTGTAACACCAAATTTTTGTAGCTCCGTCCAACGCTGTTGCGGCCTCTGCAAAGTCGACTTTCTTTCTACGAAAATTCAAAAGGTAACTTTTTTCAAAGAAAGCGACACTTACTCATTAGATTTTTTGTAGAGAGTAGCAGCAAGATTGAGGTTCAACTTGTAGACATTCTTTTCATTGATCTTGTTTTTCATAAACAGCTCCATTGTGTTTTTGTATTCAGCTGCAGCTTCTTCCTCTGTTTTCATCACAGTCGACAGATCGGACCTCGTTTCATTTCTTGTGCGATCTTTTTTAGTTTGCTGAAGCTTCTCCAAGATCATCGAACGTCGCTTCAGATTCCTGCTCTTGTTCATGTCAATCGTCGATTCTTCGTCTTCAATGTCGGAATCAAAGTCGGCACTAGATTTAGATTTCTCAGTTTTGAAAGTCAGAGAGTCCATTTTTGGAAAAATTGAATACATAATACAAGATAGTTAATTCTTACGTCATTGGAAAGAATTCTGATAAGGAAAGCTTACTTTTGAGGAGGGGGAGCCAGGGACTGTCTCTTCTTAGATTTGGACTTGGGGCGCCTGATTTCGAAAGAATCTTCATTTTCCTCTTCCATCATTTTCGCAAACGAGCTCTAAATTTTTTTGGCCTTCTTAATATTTTTAACGCAAGTTTGAATGATAAAAAAGTTCAATTTTATATTAAAGAATTCTCTGCATGTAAAAAACGCGCGCTCAACGGTTTTTTTCTTCTCGCGCGCCTACGCACAGTTAGCTCGCGTCCGTGTCAGGCGCAAAACCAGCTACTACAGTAGCCCTTGAGGTGAAAATGACCGATTACTTGTTCTATGGTTAAATGGATAGGCGAGAAATACGCTTTCTTCTAGAAATAAGACTGTTTCGAGCATACCACAGGTACAGGTATCATTTTATTATTTCATACAGGTAAATTTCAAAGGCATTTTCTCTGTACAGCTCTAAAGCCTTCTTCTTCGTATTCTGCCTTTGACACCATATGCGCTCTTGTCCCTGGAGCTTCACCAAGGACGGTCGCTCCAAGCCAAGAGGAGATCTCCGGTTTGCTTGAGGTTTCGATGTTTATAGGCGCTCTTTCCGGAGAGCTCTTTGATAGTTCTATGCTCAGTCTTTCCTCGAATCCGTCAAACTCAGCGACTCCTCCGCTTATGAGGATATTACTGTACATTTGACGACGCATGGACATGTCAACGTTCTTTATGCAGGTTGAAAGAACGTCGTGGATTCCTTCGTCGTTTTTACCAAGCACAGCAGGGTTAAACATAGCTTCGGGACATCTGAATCTTTCGTCACCAAGAGTGATTCTCTCGCCATCTGGTAGATCGAATGATTTTTCGTAGAACTCGCGAAGCAGTCGCTTATTCTTACTTTTTGACAAATCGCTTTTGTTCGGTTCAGAAATGCAAGCAAAAGATAATATAAGATTATGCAGCATAAATTATGCTTTATAATTTATAAACCGATCATTTTGAATATAAGGAGAAACGTAGCAAAGGGATTCTTTTATTCGTTTTGCGAATTCGAAATCCCTCGATGAACTCATGAAGTTGTATCCACGCTCGGTCATCAATCGCGTTAGATAGTCCGTCAGCTGGCGACCGGAAACTTCAAACCGTTTCGTCTGCAAGGGAAGTATGATTCCGTCGAATACGGAGCAAATCGTTGTCGTCAAATCGCCGCCGTGAACTGAGATAATATGATTCTGCCTTGACTGAAATTCCTACCAGAAACACCCGTTACTTTTCCAGCTGCATAAAGACTCAATGGAGCTACACTTGTTGTCATAAATCGGGAAATATTAAAACTCTCGAATGCCAGTTCTGCGTAAAATGCACTTGAACTCAAAGGAGCGAGGAGATCTTCTGTCAGTATAAGATCTCTTCTGTTTGGGAATTCACCGATACCCTCTAAAAATGCTCGCTCCCAAATGATTTCAACTTCTCCTTGATTAAGACTCTGGCAGTTTATCTTCGGGTAAGAAAATATGAGATCTTCCCAGTTTGAGGCAATTTCATTATTGAGGTAGTGAGTTTGGTCCATTTTCGGGCCCCAAGGCTTTGGGCGACCGACTATTGAAGGCATTGTCTTTCTCAGGGTGAAAACTAACATAGTTCTGCTGAAGTATTTTGAAGTGCTTAAAATCAACCCATTCCCATGGAGCTTCGTCCCCAGCTTCGCCAATCTTAGTCACGCTTGCGCCATTATCTAAAACCACGACTGGTCGTTCCATTCGCATCTGCTTCTTGTAGTTTATCTCTATAGCGAGTAACTGCGATTTGCAGAGAAAGAAGAATAATCTTTATCTGCAAAGTCGTAAAGACACAGTCTGATTGTGAGAAATGTCTTTCTCTTAAACGAGAAGAATTCCGACGAGTGAGCGGTTATCGCACTTTGGTGGCATATTCTGAGATGTCTTATGTTGGACTTGTTTTTGTTTGGCCCTGGATTAATAACTCTATGGTTGTGTACTCCAACAAGCTGCTTTAGCATAGTAGTGTGTAAAGTGCGAAGTCGTAAATAAGCTGCAGGAGCGCTGACGTTAATTGTTGCACTTGAAGACCATCTGTCCGCCCAGACCTTCTGAGTAGCCCCAGATATTTTTTTCAATCTGCCGCTCTTCAACTCAGAATAAAACTGTGGCTTATAGAACTTTCATTCATCAATTCAATATTACAACAAAAATGAAACTTTTCGCAACACTCGCTCTCTTCGCTTCATCGACCGCCACCTTCGCTGGAAACAGCGTCGAGGTCATGTGCACGAGCTGCCTTTCTGAGCCTTCTGATGCCTGCTGGGGGGCTTGCTACTCGCTTGCTTCTCGATCTGGCACTACTGTTCATGATGCGGTCGTCGTTCCTCAGGTTAGAAAAGCAACGTTTTCAGTAGCAACCTCAATATTTAGTGTACAAGCTGTCTGTCTGAACCGTCTGATGCCTGCTGGGGAGCCTGCTACTCCCTAGGAACCACATTCTCAAACGATGATATTGATTCGATGTGCACCAGCTGCCTGTCCGAGCCTTCTGACGCATGCTGGGGAGCATGTGCTCGATCCACCTCTTCCCAATTCGCGATCAACAAGGACTTCGTCAAAATGATCCAGGGCATGAAGGGCCAAAGCCGATGCACAAGCTGCCTCGCCGAGCCATCTGATGCTTGCTGGGGAGCTTGCTAATAAGGATTTATCGATCTGACTGGCTGATATGGACCGATTTCCTTCTTTCAACATCCCATCATTTGTTCTGTTACTGTTGTCTTCCATGGTGTAATACATGTCTTTCATATTTCTAGAAGCAAATCACTCGTTTTTGTTTTCTTGCATTTAATTTCTACCACAGAGTTATGAAGCTCGTCTACCTTTTTATAATAAGTCATTCCCAGGCAATTACCCTGGATGCATGCAATAACTTCCTGAATAAGCATAGGATGGACTTTGCATCGTCGAGTGCGCTTGAAAATGATCTGAAGCGATGCGACAATTTGCGCGTGAGAGATGAAAAAGTTCGAGTTCGAAATGCTCTTAATTTTTTCAAAAGACTTGCGCGACTTCTTAAACCTTTGCAAATTAAACTAAAGGTACTCAATTAAAAAGATTACTCGAAATTATGTTTAGACAGCTCACTGACAGTGCAAAAATCGAATGCAGTCATTATCCGATTCTCACGCATGCTACGGAGGCTTTGATTACGATCCCGGTGAACATTATAAGCACAAGGAACTGATGATTACATGTTTTTTCTTAAGATTGAACTATTATTCAAAATCCATAAATTTTTATAATTATTTTTCGTAATCATCAAAAGCACAAAAACATTTCTATACAAAGAAACAGTCAGCAGTGTATTGCTTCATTCCATTGAAACCATTTACCTTCTGAATAAAAGCCTAAGCGGAAATGAGGAGTGTATCAGAACAGGCAAACTCAGTACAAATCTGGATAAACTCAAAAGACTCCACCAAGCGATTAAAAAACTCGAAAACCCTATTGGTAATTTATCCAAGTCATAAATATAATCATATTCACAGTTTCTAGATGAGATAGACGCTATTTATGCTGATTACTATGATGGAACAGAAGGGCAATATGAAAACGACCAAATCGCCACAACATCAATTTTGTCAAAGATCCTCTTTGCTGGTTTTATTTTATCCTTCATCATTGCATTCCTTTACTATGCTATTAATTTAAATCATAGCGTTCCAGATATACCTGGTCAATAAGAATAAGAGTTGATTCTCACTTTTTAAGAAATGAAATTGAATCGGTGTATATTGCTACTTGGCGTAGATGCAGTAAGACACAGAAACAAAAAGTACGATGACGACGATACTTTTACTTATAAAACAGGATAGGTTTTAAAAACTTAGCATATTAAATGTGCTCTTGTCTCTTTTCGCGTTTAAACCTATTAAAAGAAGTTCAGAACGTCGCTGAAATGAGTGGGATCAACGAGTATATGACGATGATAGAAGAAGAAACAAAAGCTGCTGATTTAACAGAAGAAATCAACAAGGAAGCACCCAAGAAAAAAGGAAGGAGGAAACACAACATCTCATTCAAATATGTTATCTCAGGCAATGTTCATTATAGTGGCAATAGTTAATCCTCACAGTTCTCGAAATAAAGACCATTTATCAGCATTTGTAACGTCATTTGGAGTATTTACGATTCTAGCACTTATTCTTCCGAAACCAAAGGCCGAACCATCGATAGAAGTTTCCGCGGGGCCGAATGCGCAAAAACGTAAAAGAGACCGACCGAGGGCACAAAGTATATTTCCATCTGGGACAAACAAAGTCGAGAAGTTCATAGAGTCGGCTAGAGACTCATACCATCACATTTCGGAACTTTCAGGTAGTTCAAGAAAACAAAAGATTTAACCTTCCAAAAATTTAGGCCGATACAGAGAAAATATGAAGAGATTATGGGACAGAAATAAGAAGGGAGACTACGAAGAAATCTGGTCTGAAGGAGAGAATCCTGCGTACCTGAGCGACGACAGGAACGGTTGAAGACATCGCAAGCATGCAAAACTGGTTATTACAATAACAGCAACAACCAAATAAAAGCTCGGTAACAACTTATGATGCTGAATATCAAGACGCTTGTGTGAATGACTATGGTTTCACCGAAGATAGCAGTGATACCGATGCGTACTGCAAAGGAATGATTCAAAATCTCAAAGTATGAATTGCTTTGGTAAACGAATTGGTATAAATGCCATTTTTAAATCTCACTACAGAAATTGCATTAAAAGAGTCAATGGTTCAGCAGGACCTTCGCGTGAGCCCTCCTCCTGATAAAAATGAACCAGAGTCATTACTGTCTGAGCGCGCGTTTGAGAAGAAAGCAAAAAAGAAAGCGTGCAGGAGTTGCAAGTCAAAAAAAGCTCCTGTTCCAAAACTAAACTTAGATCCTGAGACCCCAAGAGAGACAACTGTCGACGTCATTTTCGATGTTGCGCTTCAAGATAAAAGCTTGCCGTAACCTTAACTGATGTCTTTGACAGTTTTTAAAACAAAATAAATATAATAATTTATCATAAATGCTTTAAAATGTATCCAATTCATTGACCTTTATTTGGGCGGTTTTGAGGAAATGCAGGCTATACGAACGTTATTACAGTGGAAAGTGATTGCACCACATAACAATGGCTCGAACAGGATAGTTTAAACTTTATGGTGCGTGACTCACGCAGCATGAGTGAATGTTTTTGTTGAAAATTGTCAGTGAAGATAAGGATATATTTCGGGGATTGAATCGGCATCGAATAAAACCTCGTTTGCATTATTGTCTTTTTCAGCGAGTATACTGATGATCGGATTCAGAAGGTTTCGATTCGCCTTATGAGACTTCAGAAGCTTGTCCAGGGCCTCAAGTCCATTTGTATCGACATAGTCTTGGAAAGGAAGCGCTAATGTTTGATTCCTGAATCAGATAAGTCATGTGTTACGTTATTGAAAGATATCATACCGAGTCTTCACGAGTGAGTTCACGTCAACTGAGTTCTCAGTTGCAGTGAGGTCAGCTATCGTTTCAATGACCATATCACGCATTTTGGACCTATAGTCGACGCCCGTCGTTTCTATATTGTGAAAAGTCGCAGACAAATGATCTAAATGTTGAAGAAGCTGTATTTGACTCGCTGGGTCCTCACGTATAAGTTTAAGCGCTAGAAAACGAAATTAAATTCAATCCTTATGTACCTTAGTCTTACCATTTGGAGAATTAAGAGAACCAAGACAGCTTATTTTCACTTTATTATTCTGATGTGACATCACCGAAAATAATAGTGCTTTTATGAGTGTGTGTGACCATTCTGTACAGATCGATGAGATGAAATCGTTATTGAAGAAATATTCCGCTGCTTTCGAGCCATTCCATACAACTTTTGCATTTTTTTGACGAATAGCGGAATCCAAAACGTTGACAAGTCTTGAAACTGTGAGTTTGGGCGTCTTCGAAGGAGCTAGTTGCAGAAATCCACCCACGGCTCTTAAAACCTCAAAAAACAGATAAATTCCAGACTTCCTATGTAGTTTATTACCTGTGGTTTCACACGATCTTGAGCTGATATGTGGTCGTAAAAATCCTTGGAAAGGTTCATCAGTTCAAAGAAACACTTGATTTCTGACTCGGAGAAAATTTCATAAACAAAAGGCAAGTCGCTAGCTTCTTCGGTCGCTCGTTCTTCCATAGTCAGCCTCATTCCATCTGCTAGACACGCAATAGCGTAAATCAAATCATTTCTGACTTTTGAGCTGAGATCGTGTGGATTCGATGTGAATATCAGATCTTTATGCTCGATGGTCTTTTTTAACAGAACATTCGTCGCGCTGTTTAGGAAGTTCTCATCTGATCGCATTGCATGTATGAGCACCAAGTCGCCAAGAGCTTTGATTGCTCGCGCTTGCACATCAATATCGGAATGATTACACATGTCAGGCATCACAGACATGACCCAGCCTTGTTGAAGATTGTTGAGATGAGGGAAAACTTCGCCATCTATGTGAGACACAGCTAAAAATGGTTGATAAATTTGTGGTGATTTTTTTATTTATCACCTTCCAGAGCAGCCTCAACAATAATGAAATTAACAGTAGAAGTTGTTTGAAGAAATTTAGGTAGAATTGAGTCGATGAGGTAAGACCAGATTTCGTGTAATGCTAAGATCGGCACAGGTTTGTCTTGTTCTTGAGGAGTATTATAGGTTACATGCCAAGTTTTAGACTGGCCATTTAAAGTATGAAGAAGTCGGAAAGCAGCTGCAATATTGCTTCTTAACAAAATTGAAAACTGATAAATCAAGCAGAACTTACGGTGGCATATCGGAATCAAAAAGTATTTTTAGCATATCAAAAATGTGCTCGTGGTGCTTTCCTAAAAGATGATAGTGATGATTGGCAAAATTCTGGAGGATTTCAATCGCTTCTTCCTCAATAGTCGAGCGCATTTTCGGATCGCTTATAATAGAAGGTGCTTCTTTGCCATATGTGTTCCATAATAGGGAATATGCAGTAGCAATAGGCCAAGGGGCATCACGAAGTGAATTGCATATGTCTGAAACCATTCGGTAAAATTTTAAATCATAAAATGAAAAATCTTTTTAATGAAAATAACTCACAGTAAGAAATGTGCTCTCCAGCTGTTATTTCATCCCATGAAACGCCATATAATCCCTTGCAATTATTTGATAGTGTCTTTTCGCCCGCAATAGATTTTAAGAACATAAATTGTGCTGCGATTCGGCTTAGAGGAAGAACTTTTGTCACGACTGTTTTCAGTAGATTTGTCCGGAACACGGAGTAGTTTGTCGCTTCTGACGCTATCTTGAGAGTGTTGTAGAGTTGGTTCATTAAAAGGATCTCCTGGTTGCAGTGAAAGCTCATTCGCTGCTCTTTTTGGAGTGCAAAGATGAGCAGGTGATGCAACCGCTCGATAGAGACAGTCAGAGCTTCTCCAAGCGAAGTATAATTTAGACCTGAGCGGCGCATAACACAGCATCGTTGGATGAACTGTTTACATTGATGTATAAAATGTCGGAGCACTTCAACCGCAAGATTTCTTGCTTTCGGCGCTGGATCCCACAGAATCGAAACTATTAGCCCACAGTTACCCTGATTAAGGTCCTCCTCCACAATGTTTTCTGGGTTTTTGATACTCGATGGAAGAAAGAGCTTCCAATAATGGCATAAATCTCTTTTTCCAGTATTCTTGACGATAATTTTTAAGGTCATCAAAGAAGCCTGTCGTATACAGCTTCGCTTTTGCCGTAATTTTCGAGCATCGGTATCAGTATCCTTCTCGACATTTGTATCTGATTCGCTGTCTGAACTTGAAGAAACGCCAAGCCATGGCAGTCGTTCTTTTATCTCTTGCATGTCTGTATTTGGTAAGTCATTTTCCGCTGGTCGGAATTTTCTTCTTGTTATTGCTTTCTTTCGCTTAACCCGTTGATGTTCAGAGCTTCTTTCATCAGGAATCAAGTCCTCCGGAAGTTCTTCCCGCTTTATAGTCTTATCCATCGGTTGTGCTCCTTGCAGTCCATAAAGAGACCAGTTTAGTCCCTGAGTTAATAAAGTATTCAATTCGCTGGGATGGATGTACTCATTTCGTGAACTTTTTCTCTCAAGGATTCGAGAGACACCTTTTATTGCGACCATGATCATATGTGCCGTTGAAAGACATTTGTGTCCTTCAGTAACGCCTTCCATGTCTAGCAATTTAAGCAAGATATCCAAAGACCGTGCGACAGCTTCTTTTTCGGGGTCATGACCAGTTGTTGATGGAAGAGAGATATTCACGCAGGATTGAGCAAGTGCACATCGAATATTTGGATTCAGTTGAGGATTCAGACAATGCACAAAAAGATCCTGAAGATGCTTGCCGAGCGGTGTCACTGTTGGAATATGAATGCCATTCTGGTAAAGCACAGCAGCAAGTCCGTTTAGCATCGATGTCGCAATCGGAGTTTGGTTTTCCACGTCAAAGTTCTGTGGAAGTGGCAGAAAATCGACGAAAAGTTGTGTGAGTGAAAGTGCGCATTGCTCGTCAAAAATAAGGAGTCTTCGTCCAAGCAACTCCACTAAATCTCCCAAATCTTTTATCACACTTATAGACTGCTCTTTGCTAGCAGAGCCAATATTTCGAAATCGCGGCGTCAAATCATGTAGTTCTGAGCAGAGACGAGCCTATGTAAAGTTGTAAAAAAATTTAAAATCTCTTCTATGTCTTCAAGTTTGAGAATTAGAAAAATCATATATTTTCAGAAAACCATACCTCGTAGCCTGAAAGTGGCCCATTTGCAAGATGTTCGATGTCATTAAATAATCTCCTTCTCTCATCAGCATCATACGAATAGAACGCGGAGAGATCTGTAAGAGCACGATTCCAGCGATCGGCTGCCGTTGTCATTTTACTTCATCCGATTCTTAAAATTGCATATGTTTTTACTACTAAATTGAAGAATTTATTAAATTAATTTCTGCAGTAAATGTCTCCATCGGCATCGACGATGGAAACAGCTTTATTTTCAATAAGCAAATCTAGAGTCATTGCGACATTTATCGACGCAGCCGGATGGAGCACTTCAGGAACGTCAGCGTATAAGACTTTCACGATATCCGAAATACTCTTTTGTCCTGTTTGAAGCTGTTTCAAAATTTGAGTTTCTCTCATTCGTCTGTGATTGATATAAAACTCGACTCTCTCGAGACCATTTTCAATTTCGTCGCCATGACCAGGAAATATCTGGCACTTTCCAAAAGTCTTCATTTTCTTGAGAGATTTCATATACGCTTTGTAGTTGTCGATTACCGTTGTCGAGTCGCCGAGAATATTGTCTCCACTGAACTAAAGAATAAAAATTCGGCCTATGAATTTTTCATCCCCTTGGAAACGGAGCGCACGTGGCAAACGTGGCTTACCTGAATA
>Ga0115008_10001610_pt1 | contig 18446 bp, 15 predicted proteins | sample FraStrMetagenome_FD_87164 | JGI IMG/M metagenome (GOLD analysis project Ga0115008, IMG submission 87164) | Marine eukaryotic phytoplankton communities from Arctic Ocean - Fram Strait ARC3M Metagenome | ecosystem: Environmental > Aquatic > Marine > Oceanic | place: Fram Strait | collected...
CTATATCTTCTCTAAAAGCTAATTCTTTTTGAGTGTATTCCCAACCTTTAGTTCTTTCTACATAAGGTACAAAAGTAAATCCATCAACTTTACCAACACCTTCTGAAGTATAAGTTCCACTAGGGAACTCTAAACCTCTAATAGTAATATCAGAAGTAGAGGTAAAATTTAATTCATATAACTTATTAGTTTCAAAATCAACTACAGGTGTCAAAACTAATGGACTACCATCTAAGCTTAAATCTTCTTGACTAATAATTTCATCTACAAGTAAAGTTTTTTCTCCACCATTTTCAGGGTATCTAGAAACTCTTAATCTAATATCATTATCAGAATATATTTTTAAGGTGTAAAGTTCTCCTATTACATCTTGCTGAGATAAAATATTAAAAGAAGCTTCATTACTAAAAACTTTTGTAACACTATCTACAGATTGTAACACAAAACCAGTAGGTTCTCCAAAATCTTTAACAAAAGGTCTTTTACTACCATCCTCATTAAATTCATAACCAACTAATAAATATTGTTTATGGTTATATTTAGTACTATACCCAATAACTTGAGCTAAATCAGAAGCCTTAATAGACTCTCCAATTTCAATAGATTGTGGTGGTACTTGTAAATCATATATAGAAACAGTCTTTATAATATTACCATTAGCATCTTTCTCTACTAAGAATAAATCATCTAGAGAAATATTATTAGGGTTTAAGTCACCATCAGATTCTCCTAAAAGCTTGTGTACTAAGTTTTTAAGGTGTTGGTAATCTTTTTTAAATTCATATAAATTATTTTCCATGCTTAACTGTATAAAATGTAACCTGTAACAACTTCTCCAAAATCTAATTCTAAGATGTTTTCATCTATGTGTGTTTTATCTACATTTACATCTTTATAACTTCCATCAGGAAATAATACCCAAACTTCACTAATAGGTTTATAACCTAAATTATGAGTTAAAGTAACTTCTTCTACATCTGTAAAATCTAATCTTTTTGTTTTTCCTAAGAAATCTACATCAGATACTTTACTAGCACTTTTAACTACCCAAGTAAAGTCATCTAATTTCTCATCAAACATTTTAGATAAAGTAATAAACCCTTTACCATAAAATATATAACTTTGTATATCTTCTATTTCTTGACCTTGTATAGGTTCAAAATTACCCTTAGCTTTATCATTAAATAAATTCTTTAGAGTAAATTCAAAACCTAATGGCACTGTATCTAAATCAGGTAAAACTATAGAGTAGTCATCAGCAGGTTCTATTAAGATGATGTCATTGTTGTTTTCAATAGTTACATCAAAAGCTGCAGCCCTAGTTACAGTTTGTTGGTAAGCTTGTTTATTACCAGATACCTCACCTTTCCATAGGTGAGATAATCTAGCTTTTATAGAATTTATTTCTTGTTTTAAGTGACTAAGCATAGTCCTAAAATTACCTCCTGAATGTGACATAAACTTTATTTTTATAATTGTGAAAGTAACATTTTATTTTATATTTTACAATAGGTGTTTACACTTAGTTAAAACTGTTTTATGTAATAGGTCCTCCAAGAGAGGGAAGTTCTCCATTATCATTGTCATTGTTAGAACCTGGATTAAGTGGGTCAAATGGTGGGTAAACTTTAGTCATATTGTTTTGCATTTCAACATAAATTTCCTGTAATTTTTCTACTGGTAATTGCCCTCTATAAATCCTTAACTCTATTAATTGGTAATCAGATGTAATATTTGCTCTAGGAAATTCCCAAGTGTCAACAAAAATTTGGTTCACATAATTTGAAGCAAATAAATTAAAATGAGTTTTTTCAGCAGGAGTTTCTGCATTATCATCCAAGAAGTCTACATCTGTATAAACATTAAGTAAATTTTGGTCTTGTTCTCTAGATAAAAACTCTTGAAGCTTGTTTCCATCTTTGTTTATGCTTACAGTTGTAATAATAGAAGTGTTATTAGGTATATCGTAATTGTTTATTGCTGTACTAAAAGGTGCTCCATCAAAACTGCCATCATTTAAATTATAAGTGTAACTTGAAATAATATTAATAGCATCTGACCTATTACCTTGTGTGCAATAAAGCCCTGGTGAATTAGGTTCTCTTATAGCTCCTGCTTGTGCATCATCAAGTTCATTATAATTAGTTAAAGAATAAATTTGTTCTCCATTATTATTGGAAGAAAGTGCAGTATTCCTTAAGTTAGCTATAATTGTAATGTCTCCAAAATCATTGTATATATTTCTTCCAAAATCATAAGTAACATAAGGTGTTTTACTACCAAACTGAGAAGTTTCATAAACTTCCATTTGTCTTTTGTTTTCATTATAAAGAAAAACTGCTTCATCATCATCATTATTATTACCTAAAGTCACATATTCATTAGGAGAACCTAAAGGTAAAACTTTATTTCTAAGTTTAGTTATTTTTTTATATTCTCTAATATCTCCACTAAATTCTCCTCCACTTATGTCTTCTAAATTAACAACTTCTGTTTCATAGTCTGTAGTCCAACTTCTATAATTAGTTAAATCTAGCCAAAGAAGTTTTTCAAGTTCTTGTTGTACACATTGCCCATTTTCACAAATACTTCCATCAGGACAAGGGAAACCACCTGCCTCACATTCATCTGCATAACAGTTACCATCACCTCCACAAACACCATCAGGACAATTTGCATCAGTAATACAATCTACACAAGTACCATCATCACATAATTCATCTCCAACACAAGGTGTGCCATTAGCTGTACACTCATCTACACAAATTTCTCCAACACACACTTCAGCTCCTGTACAAGTATTTCCTTGTGCTTCACATCTATCTACACAAACACCATTAATGCAATAAGTTCCACTAGGACAAGGTGTACCTGCAGCTGCACATTCTGTCATACAATAACCATCAACACAAACAGTGACCTGTTTTGGTTCTTTTAAACCTCCAATAGGTTCACATCCTCCAATACAAAAATTAGCTCTTTGTTCTACTTGTTGGATGTTACATTCATCTATAGTATAATTAGTTGTATTTAAATACCCTAATTTATAATCCATACTAAAGCCTTTTACACTTGAGTTTGTAGATTCATTATCTAACTCTGTTAAGTAGTATAAAAAATTATTAAAATCTGAGAAAGGTATTATTATAGGTTTAGCATCAGGGTCAGCATGTCCAGTATTTAAATCATAAAAATGTTCAAAAATATTTAACCCATTATATGTTACATAACTTCCTGGACCTTGTGCTAAATTTAAACTAGTAATCATAACTTTATCAGCATACAAATCTTTAGTAAAATTAGATTTTTTAAATCTCCCAGGACTTGTAATATTTACAGAGTCTACATTAGCACTACAACTTGGTGTAACTTCACATTCAGGTGTAAAGTTTACAGTTATAGTAGCATCCTCTGACCAACATATTTGACTTGTATTATTGTCACTAACTTTTAAAGTAAAACTTCCTAAATAAGGATTAGTAGTTTCTGTGTAATCTGTTTCTGCATTTTCTATTACACCATTAGTAACTCTTTGGTATTTTACTTTATTATTTACTGTATCATATTCTAAAACATTATAACCTGAATTTATAAGGTTAGCATGTTCTGAAACATTTAAAACTGCAAATTCTACAGTACATTGTTCTTCATCTGTACTATTATTCAATAGAGTTATGTCTGTAATTTCTCCTTTATACTCTACAGAAACTAAAGAAGCAGGAGAATACTCTCTATTTATTATAGCAGATACACCATTAACTTTAAGATTAATAGTGTCATCTATTGAAGTAATAATAAAAGACCTTAATAAATCCCCATTTGGGTCATTAAAGTTTTTTATGACTTCATTTATATCTAAATTTATATATGCCATTTTATTTTGTTTTATTCATAAAGAGATTGAGAACCTGTTAAACAAAGTTCTTGACTGTAGTTTAAACTGTCTTTATAAGCTATTGTAAAATATATAAGAAGAGTAGCATCAATTACACGATTACCACTTGGTGAAATAAAATCTGTAGGGTACATTTTAAGCCTTAAATCATTTATTTCATCAAAAGATATAGGTACATTTAAATCAGTTAAGTTGGCTACATTATTATTACCTAGTGCAAGATTTTGACCTTTAAATTTTATATATGAACCTAAATTACCTATAAAATAAATACTTTTTATAATCATCTTATCTACATTTGGATTTAATGTAAAATGATATTTTTCAAAAACTTTTTCTGTTCCATAAGGTGTTTTACTTATGTAAGGTAAATTAAACCTGTCAGTACAAGCAGGTGGTAAATCCACAGGTACTTTAGGTTGTGTATAAGGTATAGTTATACTATTATCTTCTATAGTAGGTGGTAAATTAGTTTGTTTAAAATGATACTTCTCTTTATAAATACAAATGTCTTCACATTTATATTGCAATCTTTGTAAAGACTTCTTTAACTTTTGTATCTTAGTTTCATAAACAGTATTACCTGCTTCATATTGTGTTATAGCATATTCTAAAGAATATACCAATGTGTTTAAATAAAGGAGAGACTTAGAGTAAGCCTTGTCTCCTAACATAATAGTTTTTGAAATTGTTTGTGTAACACTAGCTATTAAAGTTTTTACACTAGTAATATCCATAGGTGTTCTATTACACTTATCTTGCCATATCTCCATTATACAAGTATTACTGAATTATTAATAGTTCCATACCCTGTACCATTTACTATTTCTGTATTTCCATAAGCAGGACATGTGTTACAAATTTCACACATTTCATCTAATTGTTTCATAAGTGTATTAGCTTCATTATAGAAACCATTTTTAACTGCTGCATATAAAGAAGTTAAAAACATTGAAGCATATAATACATTATCTCCACAATTCTCACAATCTGATAATGTAATAACATTACAATTATCTACTTCTGTAGCTAGTACTTTATTAAGTATGCATTCTTCATACTGTACAAAGTTAGCTACTACTCCTGTAGTGTTGTTTGAATTACAACATTCATCAGGACTTATCACTTCATCAGAAGTAAATTCTATCATATATAAACCTGATATATAAGATAACCCCAGCCTTTCAGCTGGGATTGTAAAATTCTCTACCTCAGAAATGCCAGATAATAAGTCTGAAACATCTGTAAAAGTTGATGTTTTATATTCATCTGACTTCCATATCTTTACAGAAGTTATAGTTTGTCCTACAGCAGTAGAAACATCTACTAAAATGTTTTCTGCAAAGCTGTCTATTCTAAGGGAATTAATATTTACCATTTGTTATCTTATATTTAAATTATTATGCTAAACCATCTGTATCAGCAGTTTCATCTTCAGTTGGTTCTACAGCAGTTCCTGCAGTTCCTGCAGAAGCAAAATCATCAGCTAATTCATCAAAACCAAGAGGTGATAATAAATTGTCTAATATTGCTAAAAACTTTCTCAATTCAACTTTTTCAGATGTAGGGAAAGCAATCCAAGTAGTTTGGTTACTTAAGCTTCCATGCCAAGCTTCAGTGTTATAAGAATCATAAGTTAATGCAACAACATCATACTTTTCATTTACATCAACAGTATATTCTAAATATCTAGCTGTTCCTGTAGCTTCACTTAATACATAAGGAGAACCACCCATAGATTGAGATTCAAACTCTTTTTGCTTTAAGTCATAACCTGAACCTTCTTCATAAGCTAATTCTTGAAGAACTTCTGGAGTAATTACACCTTCAAATCCTGCAATACCACTTACTTCAACATTAGTTTGTCTTGGCTTGTAGTATCTTAAGTTTACAGAGCAATATTTGTTTACTTTTACAGGGATTGTTTCAATAACAACATCTGTATATAAATAAGAATCACCATCAGATAATGTCTTATTAAAAGCAATTAATAATTCTACATCAGCTTCTAAGATTTCATCACCTGCTGCTATATTTCCTGAGAAAGCACCACCTGTAGCTGCATCAATAGTAGCTTTAGTAAGAGCTTCTCTAGCAACCATTGTAGCTTTAACTAATCCTAATGGGTCATTGTTAATGTTTTTAGCTAACCCTAAAGTTACCTCATTAGCATCACCAGTTGGGCAAATAGTTCCACAGTCATCACATGCACCAGTTACATAAGTATAAGGTACTGTTAATTGGTTATAACCTTGTCTTTTGAAGATTTCTTCATTAGAGAAAGATAATCTAATACCATATTCAGTTTCACAGTTAGCTTCATAGCCTCCTACTTTAACAATCAATGGTCTAGCTGCAGTGTGAGGTCTTACTGTATAACCTCTTACATTCTTTACTTGAATATATTGACCTGCTGATTTTTCAATTGAATCTGCTACATTATCTCCATCTTTATCTAATGTAGTTGCTAAAAAAATATTTTTAGCTGCTGTAGAACTGTTTAAACTTGTAGCTTTATCATAATCAAAAACTCCTAAGTGTGCCACATCTCCAGCATCCACTATATTGCTTAAAGTGTTCCCTAAACCATCTTCTACAGTTTTTCCTACTAGTACTTTAAATACATCATTATTTGTACTCATAATTTATTATTTTAAATTGTTTAAATTTAACTTTGCAAGTTTTACTTGATAATCAGGCATTTGCAATTGACCTGTTATTAGTAGTACTGCTATGTCTATAACTTCTCTGTGAGCCTGTTCTGGTAATTCACAATCTTGTGTACCTACTAAAACATCCCCTTTAAGATTAGAGTATTTACCTCCAGGAAAACCTTCTGCATAAAACATAGTGTTTTGTTTTTTTATGTATGTTAAGGTTAATCTGTCAACATTAAAATCTAATCCCCTTTCAATCTCTATACCACCATTGTTAAATACACCATTAACTTCACTCCATTCAAAAGATGAGTTATCAAATGGGCTAATTTGATATTCATCATCATGTTGTCTTATCTTTAGTGTACCTAATTTTGTGCAATTACTTTTAGATATAGTTACTTTACCTTTAACATAGTACATATAATTATTAGGCAAAATAAAAGAACCATTAGTATTTAAGATAGTATCTTTAACTACTAAGGTTCTAATATCATCTGTGTTTCTTTGGCTTTTCTCAAAACCTAAATAAGTCCTTGTCCTAGGTTCTGCTACCATTTTAACAAATAGTTCAGCAGCCTCATTAAGTACCCAATCAATTTCAGGTATTCTTAAATTCTTATACTGTTGACTATCAACTTTGTTTAACTTCATTTTGAAGTCATAGTGCATCTCTTGGATATTCATAGGTATCTTAGTTTATTGCTTCTAGCAATCTTAATTTTAACTCTTGATTTTTAGGGTCTTTTAAATAATCTACTACATCATAAACATCTACACCAAGTACAGAATCATGATAAAGTATCTTATGTCCTACTTTCTTTAAAACATTTTTCTGTAAACATTCTAAAATCAATGCTTGAACTGCTACATACTCTTTGTCTTTAGTTACAAATTCTACAACTTTTCTAGCATCTGCTTCAATTAATTTGTCAATTTCTACTTCAATAAAATCAGTAGACTCATTCTTTAAATTCTTACCTGCTAATACCATAACAAGTTGTACTTGTCTTGTCTTAGAAAGTTTATTAGATTCAATAATAGCTTTCTTTTTAATTTGAATCTTACTAGCTTTAACTTCATTTTCAGCAGCTTGGTCATGTATAACATGATGTGCTTCAGGAAATTTACCTTCTTCATATTCTGCAACAGAGTTTGCTACATACTTAGAAGCTTTCATTAGTTTAATCTTAATGTATTCTAAAGGGTTTTCAGTACTAAAAAATTGTGTATGGTTTTCTAATTTAACTCTAGTCATTTTAGAATCCCAAAAAGGGTGAGGAGCTTCAGGGTTAAACTGTTTTGATAAATCTTGTTTTAAGATTTTACTATACTCTTCTTCTTCTTCTTTTGTTAAACCAGTTGCATACTCTAATTTTTCACCATCAACTAGTGCTTGTAAAGTTTTAGGTCTTGAGAAACTTTCTTCTCCTTTTTTACCATGCCATGTGCTCTTTTCAATAGGTCTTACTTCTATTTTCATTTTTCTCTATATTTTAGTTTATAAAAAATGTAAGTAGGCTTTTTACAACCTACTTACAAATATAAGAAATTATTTTGGATTAATTCCTATCTAAAATTAATTCTCCACATCTTGTTACATCTTCAATATGAACACCACAAGATTTAGATACATGCATTGAGTAGTATTCTCCTGGGTGAGCCATAGACTTACCACTTGCAGGTCCATAAGGTCCTGTCATACCTTCAACATATCCAAATGCCATAGAATCTTTCTTCTTCATAATCTTAACATTACTTCCAGAATCAGAAGAGAAATCTAAGAAAGTGAATCTTTGAGATTCTACAGGATAACCTGTTACTGGGTCAATTTCAAAGTTAAGACTTCTATCATCATATAATGGGTTATGAACTAACTCTAAAGTAGCACCATTTGCCATGTTATATTTTGTGAATTGGTAACCAGCTTGTAAAGCATTGTTATGGTAAGGAGAACCTGTACTACCTGAGAATTGCTCAAAGTTTTTAACAAATCCTGACTTATTCATCCAATCTTGTACAGCTCTATGGAATTGTACCATTCCAAATTCACCTGTATAAGCTTTAATATTTCTACCTTGTCCTGGCTTAGTTCTAGAATAGAAAATATCCATTAAGTACTCCTCAATTAAAGTTGTAGTTAAGTGAGTATATTTATGTACATGAGAATCTTCTAATTGCTCTTGAATACCAGGTCCAGCTTGAACTTTTCTACCATTAGCACCAATTACAGAATCAGCTTTTCTTCCATACCAGTATAAAGCTTCAACTTCTCTATACCACTGTTGCCAGTACTCTACCTCAGCATATTTCATCCAAGAGTTGTGGAATTTACCTTTAGAATCAGGAATAGCTACAGCTAATACTTCTTGAGAAGCATAATCAGTAATTTTGTATTTCTTTCTAATCTTAGATAATTGGTTTCTAAGAGAGATAGGCATACTGAATTGAGTAGAACCATCTTGTCCTGAAGCTTCTTCATAGTTAGAGAATAACTTAGCCCACTTAGTTCCAGCTTTTAAATATTTTACAGGCATAAAATCAGCATCATTATCTGACATTAATCTTACTGTGTAAACCCATCCATCACCATGTCTAGTAACTTCATCTTGAATCCTTACTTGGAATTTTTTGTTAGAAGTTCCTGGATGAATAACATCTCCTGGTACATACCAATTCTTATCTAACTTAATCTTAAAAGTAGATTTGAATTTACCTGGCATTGTTTCTGCTACAGGCATAACATTTTCTAAAACCACTAATGGTCTAGTGTTAGCACCTTTTAATTCCCATTCCCATTCAGTACCTGAAATTTCTACTTCAGTTTTCTTATCACCCATTAAAGCAGATGATAAAGGGTTATCAGAATAAATGTTTTGAGCAGAGAACAATTGGTTCATCTTCCCTTCAATCTTTGCAGGTTTAGCAATTAATGCTTTACCTAAATGGTTAAGTTCAGTCATATTGGAGTTCCACTCCATTTCTTTAGTGACTAACTTGCTTCCTAATGTTGCCATATTTAGTTTTTAAATTATTGATTTATAAAAAGTCAGCTAAACTCTTCCTTTTGCCCATAGAAGAACCAGCCTTTGGTGGTTGTGATTTTTTGTTTCTTCTTAACTCTTCTTTAGCTTTCTTAGTTACTTCTGTTGCTGCAGAATTTTTTAAACTAGAAAAGTCAAAATCAGACTTAAGTAATTTAGCTATTAAGATTGCTTTATTCTCATCTTGCATAGCTCCATATAAATCTCTTTGCATTTCTGTAATTTCTTGACCATTCTCTAACTTTACATTTCTCTTAGACATATAGTTAGGTAATACAGTCTTATCTTGTGTAGAAAACTTTAAGCCATTTACTTCTTTATGTTCTGTAATAAAATTACTTACATTACTTTTTAAAGCTCTTTCATTTTCTTTTAACTGTTTCTTATAATCTTCTTGTCTTTTAATTAAGTCTTTCTTATTATCTTCATCAGCTTTTTCCCACTTACTATAATGTTTCTCTGACATCATTTCTAACTTATCTTTCTCTTTAAGAAATTCAAGTTGAGTTTCAATATAATCAGCATCATGTCCTTGCTCTTCTAAAGCTTTCCTAACTACTAATTCTTGGTTAGACTCTTTTGTCATATCCATATCTCTAGTAATTACTGAACTATTACCTGCTCTATAAGCTTCCATAAACTCTTCAGGAGAACCTCCATCTAGTACAAACTTATTTAATTCCTTAACCATTGGTGGCATATCCTCAAATAAATCTTTTACTTTATTGTTTAAAGACTCTTCATAACTATCTTCAAGTAATTCTTCAGCTTTAGCTTCAGTAAGTTCTTCACCTTCTTCTAACTCATAGTTTACTAAACCTTTTTCTTTTAACATCTCTAAAGAAGAGATTTTACTAGTCTTAGGTTTTCTACCACCCTTAGCTTTAGGTTTGTCTTCTTTGGTTTCAGTTTCTTCCTCTTCATCAGAGAATGCATTAGCTAATTGAGATACTCCATCTGTTTCATCTACTTCTTCATCTTCATAAGTATCTGTTTCAAAAGCACTAAATGCTTCTTCAGATTTTTTCTCAACTTCTTCAGCTTTTTTCTTCTCTACTTCTTCAGTAGGAATTACTTCACCTTCTTCATTTTTTACTATCTCAGTTGGTGCTTCTGCAGTTCCTTCTCCAAAGAAGTCTACATCAGCTGCATTATCCCAACCTCCAAAATTTTCATTGTTTTCTTCACTCATAGTTTCAAAGTTAATATTTAATTTAGTATTATCACAAATTTAATTTGCATTTTAAATTATTTAAGGCTAATAGCTATTTCTGTTTTTGTCTACTAGCTTTAATCTTTTTTTCTTCTAATTTGTTCTTTTCTTTATCTTGTTGCCTTTGGTGGTCAAACTTTTCTCTGTCTAAATTTTGTTTATCTCTCTTAACTTCCATATCAGCCTCTTTGTTAGCAGCCTCTACAAAATCATTTTGTCCATCATTATCTTTATCCTCTTCAGGATTAAAAGAAGCTGCCATAAGGTTAGCTTTAATAATCTCAGTTTTTCTTCTTTCTTCTTCCTTAAGAATAATCTCTTCTTTCTCATTAGCCCACTCTTCTTTAGTAAACTCTCTAGCTTTCTCAGCCATCTCAGCATCATGTTGTTGTTGTTGCTGAGCTTGTTGATTAGCTTGTTCAGCTCTTTTATCTTCAGCAAGTTTAAGTGTTTCTTCTGCTTCAACAATACCTTCTTGTCTAAGTACTGCAATAACATCAGATAATTCAACTCTTTGATTCTGTAATGCAGCATGAGATAATTGTCTAATTAAATCTTTAGCTTCTTCAGCTTTAGCAGAGTTAGTAACAAATATACCAAAACTAGAGTTATCTAACAACTCAGCATCTACCTTTAACATTTGCTTAGACATATCATCTAAGATGTAAACTAAATTCTTTGGTGGTGTTACAGAATAAATAACTTTAGCTGTTTCTAATAAAGCTGTCATTACATTCTTCTTAATATTATTATGTAACTCAAAATAAGGCTCTAATATGTGAGAAGATTGTATTAAGCTTTGTCTAGTATTACTTACTGCATCATTAGGTCCTATTTGCCCCTCTACTTGCTCTGTAATACCTACTGCTGAACCTGCTTGTCTCTTTAAGTATTCAGCTAGTTCTACATATCTATTTATATCAGATGCTAAACTTAAATCAATTTGTTTAGCCATTGTATTTACATCATTATAACCTGTACCCTCTTCATTAGGGTCATACCACATAAAAGGAGAACTTTCAAAGAAGTATTGCCACTTTTCCATATCCATTCCTGCTGAATCAGGTATAGCATTAATGTTCATCATTACTTTCTTACCTTTATCAGAAGCTAGTAATAACTCTAACCTATACATCACAATATTATAATAGTATTGGTACTGCTTTAATCTATCCATTAAAGAAGTTTCATCAGAGTTCATATCATCATATACTGCACCTATGTAAGGTAACTTGCAATGATACATGTTATCTAAATCTTTAAACTGTCCTGGAACTGGACCTAAGTTTTTATAAATATCAGAACCAATCTTCCAACCTTCATATACTTCAGGAATCCATTCCCATTTAATATCTATATCACCTGCATCTTCATCAAGCTTATAACTATCAAATACTAACATCTCTTGCTCTAAACCTTCTTCATCTAGGTAAGTTAAGAATCCAACTTTCCTTAATGATTTCCAAACAGCATGTAATACTCTCACAGTATTCTCATTAGTGTCTTTCTTACCATTAGCATCTTTAGAGAAGTTAAACATATCAGAGTTTATAGCACTGTTATTATATGTTTGAAAATCTTCATAAATAGAATCAATTTCTTTTTGAGATAAACTATCACTAAAATGACTTACTACTTCACTAGGTGTCATTCTATATTCACAAGTAGCCCATTCTCCATCTTCTATATAAGTAGAATCTGGTGACTTATCAAAATCAAACCTTAATGGATTTACATTTACTACAGCAGGTTTATTATTTATATTACCTACATAATAGATTTCTCTAGCTGATAGTGTACCATATTTAAAACCTTTATTAAATTTCTGTCTTAAATCTTGTTCTTGTTTTAAGTACTCTAAGATTTGTGAAGCCATTATCTCTACAGGGTCTTGGTAATCCCTAGACATATATTTCTTAACTTCATCAGGAGTCATAGCTTGAGCTTCTTGCTCTACTTCTTGTTGCATTTGTTGTTGCATTTGTTGAGCTTGTTCTTGTGGAACTTCCCCACTAGCTATCTTTTGCTCTAACTCTTGCATCTTACTTTGCATGATTTGTTCTTTAATAGGTTGCATTATTTGCTGTACAACATATTCTTTTAACATCTCAAACTCTTTCTTTTCTCTTTGACTAGTAGCTTCAGGATTAGTTGCTATAACATTCCAAGAAAAAGGTCTCTTCATTTCCATTCCAAGTAAAGCTTTTATCTTCCCTGAAACAATATCTCTGTTAACCATACTTGCAGGTAATTCTCCTGCCTCTTCTCCAAATGGTTGACAAACATATTTAAAGTCAGCTACATTCAATATATTATTAAACAAGTCAAAATTAACTTGCATTCTCTTGTAGTCATCATCAGATTTACTTCCAGAATAAATGTAAGAAGAATTACCCCTATCATAGAGGTCTACTTGGTCTTTATACCATTGCTTATCATTTGACTTCTTTTGAGAATCTGTTAATCTATTATTTTGTTTTATTCTATTTTTACTCATAGCAATACAGTTGAGTTACAAAGTTAAGGTTTTTTATACATATTTCCCATCATACTTACAAGTTTTTTCATGTTTTTATTTTCATAAGGCTTATCATACTCCTTATCTAATGATTCTTCTTGCACTTGAAACATACACATAAATAATGCAGAACATAAATCATAGTTACTTTTTCTATTATAACTTATCAATTCTTCTAACATTCTTATAGAATATATCTTATCTATCACTGTAACAGGATTTCCATTCTCATCATAATCTAATACAGTTAATAACCAAGTTTTAGTATATCTTTCTGCTGCATCTTTTAATTGTAGATTCATGTGACATCCATATACCCTAGATACTTTTGATTTCTGTATATTCTTAGATATTACTGCATCAGGTTGTGCTGCTAGTAAATTAAGTCTTTTTATTCTTCTAAAGTAATTCTTAACCCCTGTTACTTCATTCTCATGCATTATAGTGGTATTGTATAAATCAGCTAACAATTCTGCTACTCTATCATTGTTGTCTGTATCTTCATGTCTACCTATATACTCAGCTACTAGTATTTGACTATTATAAGAACCTTTGTGTACTCCTTTGTAAACTACCATTGCACATAATGAAGAACCTAAATCTTGTCTTACAGGGTCATACCCTATCTTATACATTCCTCTAGGTGCATCAGGTATTGGTTGTTCATAAATTACAGGACAACCTCTCTTATCTACAGGTGAAGAGTATAAACTAGTTATAGGTGCTACACTACCATCTAAAATAGGCTTAGCTTTTACTACACCCCCATCTCTACTTAGTTCCACAGGTGTTCCTTTAGTTTCTTGCCAGTTCTTAGATTTTACTCTTCTTAACTGTCTTCTTAACTCTACTACTGGAAAGTTATTTAAAGATACTGTAGCAAATGCTTCAGCAGGTCCTAAAGGTTTCTCTTGCATTCTTTTTTGAATCTCTGTAGAAGTAGCTCCATTCTTTATTAATACTTCCCTATCTCTCTTCTCTAGTTTCCTTGCTGCTTCTGCATCTGAATTACCTTGCTTATCATAGAATCCCTCTGTATTCCAATTAAAAGGGTGGAAGAACCCTGTTTCACTATCTTCTTCTCCTTCATCCCATATATTCTGAAATGGTAATAAACCAAATGCTTGAGGTCTAGAAAACATGTCAGCATAATCTGCTGTACCACCTTCCATATCCCCTGATGTTCCAAAGATAGTTATCATACCTGTTTTAATAGCTCCTGCCATTACACAATCCTGTGTTGCTACATAAGATTGTTTTAATAGTCCAGGTGTACCAAATGCTCCAGACTCTTCAAAGAATATATCTTCAGCATCTTTCCCCCTTGCAGCATCAGGATTATCTTTAAATGTAAGTGCCACTACTTCTGACTTAAATCCTTTCTCTATCTTAATACCATCTTTTACTTGTATGTAAGAAGCTTTAACGTGGTCCTGTTTCTGTATAACATCAGAAGGCATACTCCAACCACTATGTTCATTGATAAAGTGGATGTTATTTGCTGCCATAGTAAATAAACCTTTAGGATATAAGAACTTCTTCTCATAAGCTCCAAAGATTGTCAATGAGTTAGGCTTAGTAAAATAGTTATTACTAGCCACTGCTGCTGACTTATAAGAATAACCCTTACGTCTTGACTTACCTACAATTATATTAAAACCTCCTCTTAAATAGTCAGTCTTTACCTTTACCTCAAGGTTTAGACCCTCAAATAAACTTTTTAGTTCTACAGCTTGAGCTACATCATCTAATTGTAGTATAACTTCTTTAGCATTGTCATCATCACTAGCTGAGAATACACCTTCCTTTGCTATCTCCCTTACCCAGAAGTAGTTATAATCTCCATCCCAAAAATCAGGAAAATCTTTTACTTTCTTAGACTTCTTAGCAAACATATCCTCTACCTTCATAATAGGACAGAAGTTTAAGTAAAAGTAATGTGCTCCTGTTATCTTAGCTCCTCCTACAGAGAAACCTTTCATACATCTTCTTCTTTGTTCTGACCAATATTCAAACCAAGCAGGACTACCATGTGGGTCTGCCACATAGTAACCATGTTTTTGAAAGTGTCTTGCAGGTTCTCTAAATACTTCAGTATTAATCCATTGCCCATTGGCATTTCTAATACTATCTAGTTTACCATCTTTATAATTTGTTATATCCATTATTTAAACATGTGTGTTAATCTAGCTACAGGTCCATTAAAGAAACTATGTATAAATGCTTCTATTGCTTTAGGTGCATGTTGGTAGCCATTCTTATGATGCCAAGAATCTGTTCCACTTGGACTTCTTAAATATTCTACAGTTACTCCAGGAAAATCACTTCCTGTTTGAAACTTATACTTTTTCATGTGGTGTAAGTGGTGTAAGTAAATACATCTAAACTTAGTCTCACCCCAATCCTTCTTAGCTTCTTCTGCCATTAACAAAGGTAGTAATTCTAACTTAGCACCATCTCCATGTGATGTACTGATTAAGTTCTCACCAAATCTAAAGTACTTTCTATGTCTTGATGTAATATCCCAAGATATGTTATCGTGTTTATGTAACCAAGCATATACTGAATCAGCTAACATATAACCACTCATAAAATCATGATTACTAGGGTTATGTGTAACATGTACATGAAATCTTTCAGCTAAGTACTCTATAGTGTCTACATACAATGCTCTAGCTATTTTAAAATTATCATACCAAGTTCCATCAGTATCTTGGTCTGTACCATTAGTAGTTTGTCTTTTAACATTATCTGTGTGTAATACATCATTACCTATTACAAATAATACTTGCTTAATATCATAACCTGAAGCCTTATTAACTAAATCTACTACTGCTTCTCTACATCTTTCTATTGCTACATTTACATTATACTCTTCTCCACTTTCACTTAATGTAGCTAACTTACCTAAGTGTAAATCAGCAATATCAATAGTTAATAAATGTGGGTCTGCAGATTTTTCTAATTCAGGTGCTGAATAATTAGGAGAATGTTTTAACATCTCTTCTATAAAATCTGTTCTTATTTGTTCTAGTGATACTCCTTTTTCTTTCTTAGGATTCTTTACTAATAAAGATATTCCATCTTCTTTTATCCAACCTATACTCCAATCTTTATGTTCTAGGTTTGCTTTCTCTAATGTTTCATCTATCTTAGTATCTTCTGTTTTCTTATAGTTTCTCTTAATATAAGTTCTAAATAAATCTACATCAGCATTATTAAAAGTGTCGCCACTTCTTACTAAAGTTTCTCTAGCTATCTTAGACCATCCTGTTAGTTTCTCTTCTCTAAGGACTTGTTCTATTAAATTATTGTAAGGTTTCCATCTACTCATAATTACATTGTATTTAAACTTTCAGGGTCAGCAAAAGGGCTGATTTGTTTGTTACTTCTTGTTTTAGTTTCTTCAAATAATTCTTCTTCTACTTTCTTTTCTAAGCTTTTAATATTAGCTAATACTTTTTCTGTGTCATTTAATGCAGATGTTATATCTCTAGGTTTCCATATAGGCTTCATTTTTTCATCCCTTTCATTAATATCAACATCTTCAAAAAACTCTCTCATTTTCTCTGCAGCTTTCTTAGCAGCTACATAATAAGAATAGGTAGTAGAAGCTTCTCTTTGAAATTTCTTTAATTGGTTAATACCTTCAGCTACTAATTCATCAGGTCTCCATTCTTCTTCTCCAAAGATAGCCTCCTTAACTTTAATAGGTTTAATATCTTCTGGATATTGTCTGTAAGGATTACTTTTCTTCATTGAAATTAGAAACTCAATATAAGAAAATTCTTTCAAAGCAACATGCTTTTCCTTAGATTTATCTCTCTCCCATATCTCTTTATAAGGAGAGGTTAACAGTGTCTCTGCATTTGGAAACACTGTTTTACCTGTAACTTCAAATAAAAATGCCATATTATTTCTCTTTTAATAAGCAGTAAGTAACACTCCTTTGTGGTTTAAATAAACCAATTACTTTATAATACTCATAAGGATTATTTGCTACTTGACAACCTAAACTATGTCCATTAATAAATTTATTGATTGCTCTGTGTAACCTAGTAATACTAGTTGTGTGAAAGTTAATACCTACTAATTCATTTGTAGCTGTACCAATCTCATCTGTTTCCTCATCTAGGTTATTATCTCTATACATTGCTGTAGGTCTCACTTGTCTAAGTGCTTCCATTTTACCTCTATGTAAACCATGTTTCCACATCTTATGATGCCAGTAATCTGACTTTAAAGTTGCAGCTCCTTTAGCTCCATACTTAAAGAAACCTAGAAGACCTCTGTCACCGCAATTGGTAGTACCTGTTAACATCTTAACAAATTCAGTACCTTTAAAGATATAGAATTTATCATCAAATTGATTAAACTTATCTTCTGCACCTCTTACTCCTATAATCCAATACTCACTTGGATATCCTCTAAAACCTTCAACTTCTGAAGCTAGTTTTAGTAATTCTTCATCTGTATAAACTCTTGCCATTATGCTACTACTTTTGCTTTAAAACTTAATCTTTCTTGTTCTCTACCTTTATATAACACTGTTATAAACTTTGTCGCTATATAAGAACCTTGGTCCTTTAAATGTGCAGGAATTGGTTGTGGTCTATAGGTTACAGTTATCACTCCATCTTTATGTACAGGTTTACTACAACCACAAGATGCTGATACACTCTTTACTGGAAAACTGCTATCTTCACTTTGGAAAACTACCTTAGTAGTTTGTCCTACTTTTAATTGACCTAAGTCTACTTCTTTTGGGCTAAATAGATTTTGTTTCATAATACTTACTTACTTTATTGTTGTTTTTATATATTGTTACTTCATACATTGCTCTTGCATTCCCTGGTACTTGTGTACTTCTCTTCATCCAAACATCTTCATTTTGGTCTACTGTAGTTAACCCTTCTTTAAATGCTATCCAATTTAACTTAGCTAAGAAAGGAGGATAACAATCTCCATCACAAGCTTTATCAGCCATTTGTAAAGCAGTGGTAACACAACCACATTTTACACAACTACCTTGGTTATAACAAACCTTATTCATTGCTTTTACTCTCCATTCAAATTGTTCTAAGATTAAAGGTCTAAGTAAAAACTTAAATCTACTATA
>Ga0115008_10001611_pt1 | contig 18434 bp, 11 predicted proteins | sample FraStrMetagenome_FD_87164 | JGI IMG/M metagenome (GOLD analysis project Ga0115008, IMG submission 87164) | Marine eukaryotic phytoplankton communities from Arctic Ocean - Fram Strait ARC3M Metagenome | ecosystem: Environmental > Aquatic > Marine > Oceanic | place: Fram Strait | collected...
CAACATCGTCTTTGTCGTATGTATTTTGGCACTGCGTCGAGATTTTCGTCTGTAGCTCCAAAATATACTCGTATGCTTTCGCCAGAATTCCTCCTTTGCTCTAGATTATTATGACAAGGATGTCAGATGGAGAATCAAACCTGTCCCTGCTTCGTATGATCGTCAGAGCAGTCAGGCACGACCTTGGAAATTTTGTTGATCCATGTATTGATCTTGTCTCTTCTCCGCCTCTCTACTTCGTTGTGCTGCTGTCTTCTTGCCATATCCTTCTGAATCTTACAGAAACTGTTTAAAATTAAGAACACACAAAAGATCATTCTTTCCTCAGCAAGGATGATCGAGTCATTCACGTGACTCGAACGGGCTTATTAAATTTCTGATATCTTTGCTTAGGAAACACAATTCAAAGACAATTTGTTAGAGACAAATGCCGACCTGAAATGAGTTCGTCGTAAACTCTTTCTTGATGCCAATATCGGGTGGATACTGCAAAAGAGGAGTATTAATTAGTTGATATCAAAATTAATCGATCAATCACTATCACTTCCGAACGCCACCGTTTATGATTGTGGTCGGTGGGTGCGTCTGCGTGGTTGACAATCTTACCGCTCGGTTGGGGTTCGACTGGAGCGACATTTGGCTATTGTACAGGTCCAGATTCGTTCGGGGTATGATCTGCGTCAGGTTGCGCTCTCCTTGTCCTTGCGAGTTTAACATGACGTACGTGAAGTTGCCTTAAAATATCTCTCTGTAAAACGCGGGTTTATAAATTTGCTTTTATGAAAACAGAAAAAAGTGCGCGCTCCTTTCTCAATATTTACTTATAGCAGACAGTTCTCCCAATGAGAAATCTTATAAAATGGAGTATTTGAGTCTGGTCATGTGCGAGATTCGGAAAATCGATTTATTCATAAGACTCGGCGCTATAGGAAGAGATTCCGGGTTGCGCCAGGCCGAGACCCTGGTTAGACCGGCATTTTGCCGGATGATATTCATCCGAAGAGTTCAAACGTATTTTTTAATTTAATGCTTTAGTTTTATTTTTAACGAATATGAATTGTAAGAAATAAGATTTATTTCATTAGAAAAATTTGGATTTGTCAATTTGTAAAACACGAACCGTTTGCGTCTGTATTTCCTGTGCCTTCGTTAGAGTTTCTTGTTCCGTTAAAGTTGTGCGGCGAGTTTGCTCCGTTCTACAAAAAGATCCAAATAAAAACCAGCTTCATTCCTCTGAGCTTACTAGTAATGAGTTGTTCAGTTGTTGAAGAGCTGCCGCACTTGATATCGAGTCTGTATTGTTGTCTGAAGTCGGAATCTGTAGCACCCTTAAATTGTCCATTTTTTAAATGAATGAAAAATATTTGTTGTTTTCTCAGAATTGTTTGGAATTGTCTCGGAAGCGGAAAAAAGTTGAAAAGGAAGCGAGGTCATATGGGCTGCCCTTTTCAATATCAGGGTATTTAGCACCCGTGGACGATAGCCACGTGTTGCGGTGTCACGTGATCACGCTCGCTCATCATGTGCGCCGTAGCTAGTCCGACGAGCTTGGATTTCTATTAAAGAAACAAACGGTACTCCGGTTACTGTTACCGGTCAAAAAAGAAAGTCTATTTCGACCGTTTGAATATCCAAGATAAAAAGTCGGTGTTGAAAATTCACGCCTGATCATTAAAAATCGTCCTTGATTTTTGAAAAAAATCCCTCGAATGTGCCCCTTAAAAAGGATTAACTGCAAAAAATTGACAGACAGCAACATAGTAAAATAAAAGTTTGTCTCTGGCGTGTTCTCTTGGCCTCTTTTGGTCGAAAAAGTGCTTCAGCTGAGCCGGCAAAACTATTATTCCAAATATGACAAGTCACGTGACGCTCCGGAAATTAGTCACGTGAGCAATTTCGTGAAATGCTGTCTGCTATCGAACCGAGTTCAATTTTATCAATTTAATTAATTTTTTTGATTAAAAAGATTTTTTAAGTATTTTCAATAAAAATCGTGAATATTAATTAATGATTGAAAAGAAAAGTATCAGATAAAAATAATATATTAGTAATATTTTCAGAAAAAAATAAAATAGATAAATTTTCAGCGACTCACCTTGGGGTTTCAATGACTTCTGTTACGTCCATACGACAAATTAATTTCAAACTAAGTCGCCGGTTTTATTAATTAATATTTCCAGATTTTGATTAGCACGCCCCGAAGCTAGTGCAGTGTGGTTGTGGAGCGCCGAGAGATGATGGAACTTCGGAACTCGGCGGGCGCGCTCGAACAGAACGGGCCGGGTTATTTCTCACGAGGGGCTGACAGGTCACGAGGTCTGTTTCTCTAACACGTGAATAGGAGAGCGAGGGTAGAAGGAGCCAAGCGGCGGGGCCACGACGCCTACGCCTACGCAAAATCAAAAAGCGCCGAGCCACGGCGGACTTCTCGACCCGGACCGACGAATTCTCCTGCATAGTCAGCACTTTCGAAAAGAACGTCGATCGAGAATGAGAAAGCGCGAGCAAAATGTCTACTCTGTCCCATTTTCGATCGTTCTTCCAGACAAATTCTCCTCTCAGATATTTAAAATAGTCTATTTTATTGAACATTCTGCTGAATAAAATCAGAATAGGACCAGATATTGTGGCTGTCTTTCGTCTTGTGTTAAAAACTCAATATCAGTTTTTATTGATAAGTAAATGTTTGAAAAAGGGTCAATTTATGTTAATTTCATCTTCGCTAAAACATTTTCGCGAAAATAGTCGCTTCGCTTAGCTATTTTTGAGTGTACACTGTACAACGGTAACTTTCCCATGTCGACTCCTCATTGATTCCAGGAATCATTACAGATCTACAGGCATATTTCGAGGATGAAATTTCACCAGCATATTCGGTAAACGGCTGGTAAGATAATATACTGTCAATCTATTTTTAGGGCTCCCGTGATTTCCAACCGACTCGTGACGAAAAACCAACTCGTGACTTTAAAAAAATTAATTTAAAAAAAACACTTCAGAAGAATCTTAAAAATGAAATTCAAATTGAAAGCATTGTTGCTTTAACAATTTAGTTTACGGTATATTATCTAAAATAATTAATATTGAAAATCTTCATATTCGAACCGGCACTGTTGAATTGTCACGTTCAGGATGTTCTCGGTAGATTATTCTTCTTCCAAGCCCTATCCAGTCAATCGAAAGCCAGAGGAGAGCAGAGTATAGAAACAAAAAGGGCAGAAAAATGAAGAACATTATTCTGTTGCGAAGCATGATCTGAACTTCTTCGAAACTCTCTCCAAGAGGTATGCTCAAGTGGCCATGAATGTCGTCCGCCTGAAACTCGTGGACACCGTTTTCATATGCGCCGAACTGCGAGGACAAGCCTGAAATAGATTTAAGATTAATACGAAGAATACAACTCTACCGTCAAAGCGCATGCTCTGATCTATCCTTAGAAAATTAAGTTGGAAGTCAAGCAGATGGGCTGGGTGCTGGCAAGGCTCCAACGCTCGTTCTTGCCCTGAGCTTAGCAAAAAACGTATCCTCTCCAACCCTGAAAAATCAACATCAAATTTTTTTGACATAAGACAGTTTGAAAACGCTAATGCTCGATAGAAACATGTTGATAGATATTGTAGAAGATGAAAAACAGAGATATAAAGAAGGCAAAATCGATTCATATGGACTGAAATCAACAAAGAAAATGCTCGAAATTAAAAATTTAAAAAACTATTTACAAAAAAAATTGTCTCAATTATTGAACATTGTTAAGTCGTCAGAAGTGATATGGATTGGACCACTTATTCTTTTGTTCATACAGAATCCAAAGAAAAATTATTTGCAGCGAGAATTCGAAAACAGCAAAATTGTCGAGTTCAAATACTTCAGTACAGATGTTCTAAAACTATTCGGCGACTACATTTATGGTCTGACGAAAAATCTTACGATTATCGAACTTCTGAAACTCTTTGATTTTACACACTTTATCGACAATCAAAAGTTACAAATAAGCATCATCGAGACGTTGAAAAGTCGGTTGTCTTTGCAAAAATCCGAACTTCTGCAGTATATGATGGTTACAGAGCATTTACTCGAAACTCGGCTTGTTGAAATTTTCAAAGAAAAAATCAGCAAAGCGACGACAAGTGACTTGAACGATGCACTTTGTTGCTTACTTGATGATATTCCAAAATTAGAAGGCGGTCGTGCCAATGCCCAAGACTCAGTCTTATCAATTATTCTCCTCGACAAACTTCGCTTTCCAGAGAATGAAGAAATTTCACAGGGACATATCGAAGCAGAACTGGTCAGAAGATATAGGACTCGTTTTTCTCTATATTATTTTTGATAAAAGTAAATAGAAATAATAACGCGACAAAGAATGATTCGCAAGCTTTTGTGCGAGAAGAAAATCTCCTTCGACCTCGATGTCAATCTGGTCGCCGTCAAGTATTCGGGTTAGTCTATTTGATTATTATTCAGCGTTTATTGTTCTCTATCCGACGATGAAAGCAAAACGAGCTGAATTGCATCTTTTCTTAATGAGTTTTGCGCAATATCTATATATAAAAGATCAATCGAGAACATTTTTTTAAAGTTTAAAAATAGCTTATTTATTTTAAATAGGCTAAAAGCTAATAAAACGAAAATTTTCAAAATACAGTATTAACCTTTATTTCAGTGGCTTCCGACACTTTCTCTATGGCGAGTGTGCCGATGTGGCTTGAATACTGCAACGAATACAGTGCAGCAGATAGGTTGATCAGATTTAAATTAATTTTTCTCAATGGAATAAATCGCCCCAGGTGTCGCTGGCTGGGGATTTACTTGCATCTGTCAATCGACTCGGGCCATACTCAGATTGACGTTCAGTGGACGCTAACTGTACTAGGAGATGGACAAAAGCTGGTCAAAAAGGACTTCGAAGCTACCTGGGTATAGGTTTGCTAGACAGAAAACTCATTTTTTATTAACATTTGTCAATAATGACAATTTAAAACTCCGATTTTAATTGTTTTTCGGAGAACCGAGAAAGCAAACCAACGCAAGACACCGGGATTATCAGGAATAGGGCTCGAGCCAAACACAACTGAGGAGGACCTGTCATCGTTTCCTACAGCTTTGCGTCAAGTACCTTCACATATGGGACATGGTTCTGGCCAATTTGTTAAATTTACAACACTGGAACGGATCTTGTGATTCACAAAATATATTATGGGATCTTATGAAACGTTATCCAATTTAAAGATAAATTATCGCGAGCTCACAGCGGAATTGGACGTGAAGCTGTTGAAAGTACGAACAAATAAATCTGGGCTTATAATAAACCTGGAAAATAACACTGCCTACTAGAATATAAACATTCAATTCCAATAAGAAAAAAAGACTTTTGAATATAATTGTATTTGAAGATAATTAAGGATGATACTGTACAGATAAATTCAAGCCGTTCTCTCAAAAATCTTAAAATATTTGCTTACCAGCTTTAACTCGTGAAAACACAACTTTGAAATTTTCGAGTAGTCTCTTCGTTGATTTCGAATATTTCTGATTTTTTTGATATTAGAAAATGTTGGTTATCCAAATTTTCATAAACATCATTTTTGTTAATTTTGTGTTCGATTTAACAGTGTGAAAAAAAAAGATTAGTGAAGACGTAAGCAATAGTAATTAAAGAACCAAATAAATAAGGAGACACAATTAATCATTGACATCATATCCAGCGTCTCCACCTTGATCTCCAGCGTCATATTCGGCCATGACAAGCTCGACTTCTGCATCGCGCTCGGCCATATTTGCCAAGTCGTTCTCCATAAAATCGTCAAGATTTGCTTGGTCCATTCCTTGGTCATCCAAATTGTCTAAAAATTTTTGAGCAAAAGAACTCCGAAGATTGTTTGAATTGAACACTTTGAATCGATCTGATCTTGATTTGATAAAAAAAATATGATTCGAAAAAAAATCCATTGACCAGACAGGAAGTTTCTACTGGAAGGCATTAAAGATAACGTGCTCAATATATCGTTCTCAATGTCTGAAACTATTCCATGGCGTTTTGTTTAGCTTTTATTAACCTACAAGTAATAGATTTCTTACCTTTTGCTGCGTCTAGCTCATCCTCTTCATCGATACCAGTTCTTCTTCCTCCGTTGACGCCGATATCGGATTTGGATGACCAGGACGACAACAAAGACCCGAAACGATCTGTAAATTAATTAACACCGTCTCAAATTTAAATGTCGTTATTACCAGGATACTGATGGGCTAAGCTTATCTGTTGTTTCCTCATGGCAAGGCGGTCCACGATATCAGCGTAAGTAAGACAAGCGGAGCACGATGACAACCCTTAAAAATATTGAATCGTAGACTCTATTACATTAATTTTTGTTCTCACCTAGCAATAATTCTATAACTCCAGCCATGGTACATCCAAGAACTGACCAAAGGCCAAGGACATTGTCTCGCGTTTCCCAAATCTCACGGACGCGATAACCTTTTCATTAAATTGAGAACACGCTCTGCAAATATGATCTACCTTCAACATAAAATACAATAGCGACGTGAGCGATCAAAATAATAGCGACAAGACTCGAGAAGATGCAGGTGAAAACTGATGTCTTTGGTGAGCAACTGAGGCAACAGATAAAGCCACACAGGAAGAAGAGTCCACCTGCGATAATACCTTCAGAGTACATCCACTTGATAATTGTTATTTTTCGGATTTTTTAATAGTTTGTGATTAGTCTTACTTGAAATGGCTGCGTCTTCATGACAATTAGACCAAAAACAGTCGCCACGATTCCCGAGAACACGTGTGTTGTTGCATGTCTCGACGCAGCAAGTGCGCCAAAATAATAAAGATCATCCCACTTGTGTTTGCCTTTTGCCGCACCAATTTCTGCAATCTGGTAGCGTGGATTGACGCGATTCAGCGAGTTTGCAGAACCGCCGAAATCCGTCGGCGAGTAAACGTAGTAACCCCCGTCATTAGTGTGCCATATGGATCTTTTCGATGATTTCAATTTATTCTATACATCTTTATCAAAATAGCATTGAACCATTCCTTCCATCAGGTAAATAGGTAGGTCCTTGATCATCGGAAACTGGAGGAACTCTTGCATCTTGTATCTCCTCTTGTAGTTGTCCCTGCTGGATATTCTCTTGACGCTCGTTGTTCACTTCTGCCGCCCATTGCACAATGTCCTGCCGCTGCGAATATCTCTGGTTTCGTTTTTCCTCCTTCGGCATTCTCTGACCTAAAAACCTTCTTTTACGAGGCATCCATTTTCGAGCCATTTTTCATTCAGAGAATGAATTTTTAAAATTTCAATTTCAAGTTTCGCGCATGAGGAAATGACTTGTCGTCAGAATAAGGTTTCCGTGCGATTGATGACATTTTATACACTGCCAATGTCAAAGCACTTTAATACCTATCGGCAATGCGATATTGGCGTATGTCTTCTTGATATACGCCCGTATGTTTCTCATGAATACAGTATTTTTTCTATAACTTAATCGAAAACTCAAGTCAAGTCTATTTTTCATATTTTTTTTTTAATATTTTATTAGATACATATGTAGCTATAGCTAAGCTACCAATTTATCGATAAAATGAAAGTGGAGTTAATATTAAATTTTGGTTAAACTACGGATATGCTAACCCTATATCCTGTATAACTTATACAGCATAAGAGCTTACTGCAGAAATAAGGCGAAATCGGAGGCGGATAGCGTCTTTGTTCTCTGATCGCTTCAGACTGAAAGCCTCCAGTGTTGGAATACGATCTGTTTTGAGGGATGTGCTCGTCTATTTTAAAAGTTGATTCAACTGCCGGTGAGACTACTTTCTGTAAGTCAGCTTTGCATCTTGAAATTTCTAATCAGCTTTCAATAAAATATTAAATCAAGATAAAAAAATTCATCTTCAATCTGCAGGATTGCCTGATCTTCAAAGGCTCAATCAAAGAGCCAAAAGGCGACACTTGAAATTAGTTTTTAATTATTCATCTCGCAGTTTATCTGATTTTTAATATGCTGATAAATTATCAGTGAAAATTTATCGATAAATCTTTTTTCACCGTTCTTCAACGTAAATGTAACCGAAAGCTTTTCCTTCAGGGACATAGTAAAGCTGCCAGGAATTATGAAAAAATAAGAAATTCTCTTCCTGCAAGCACTTAACAGGAAGAATATTCATTTTCTCTCAATAACGTCTTTTGGTTACATTTTTAGATATTGAAGCTTTGTTTGATATTTTTCGAGTTTTCTTTTGCTTGAAAGATTTATTGCCAACGAGAATGCATTAAGAATTGAGAGGAAGTTCTTGATTCCGTCTTCAAGAACATGCTTCTCATTTAATTTTTATATACTGCTTGGAAGAGCTGACAAATTTTAAGCTTTAAATTAAAGCCTTTAATCGTCAAATTTGCTCAATTAAATAAAATAAAAGACTTACTTTTGCGTTTTCTTGACCTTTTCGAGGACGATGATCTATTTTTCATTGTATTGACTTTAACATAAAAAGTTTATTACCAATCTCACCAAAAATATTTTTTTTGTCTTTTCGGTGCTAGGGTTTTCCCCATTCGCGGTTGCATTTTTAATTACTTCAATTAGCTCCATTACGAGTTTCGCCTTTTGACAGTCAGAAAGCCACCTTCTATTAAAATAATAAACCTGTCACCGCCCTGATTCATTAGCTGCTCTTTACTTTCTGCCATTCTGTCAGAGGAGCACGAAGTTTTCGTTTCGTTTAGACTACGAGCTCATCAGAAAGATATTCAACATATCATATGTTACATATGTATCTTCGATATCATTATTCATTAATACGAAAGAAACCGTCTTTTGCGTCGCTAAATCAGTTTTCCCGTTTTCAGCAATTTTTCAGGAGAAAACAGTTTAATCTCTAGAACAGATTTGATTTTGTTTATCAAATTTACATTTTTGATCAGTTTTTGTTTTATACAACTCAGGTAGGACGCATTTCTAATTTTTGCGGTTTTCTAATTAAGTATTCTCAAGTTATCAAAAGAACATGAAGCTCTCCCAAACATTTATCCGAGCGGCTTCAACTTCAGCCAAGGCTGACAACCCAAAATTTTATGCCATGGTTTTGGACTTCACCAGGGCCTCTGCCAATATTTTGGAGACTAAGCTCATCGATGACTCTCAAATCAAAAGTAAGATAATTATTTCCTACTCTATCCAAATTTTTCATAAGTTGGCTACGATAACGCCGCTCGCTCTGCTCAGCACGAAGCTCTCAAGCGAACTGCCGTTCAGAAGAAAAATGATATCAATGGAATCTTTAACCATATGATGCCCTGCAACACCGTCCTAGAAACATCTTTCCGCGTTCGAATGGACGACGGCTCTTCTCAAGTTTTCTCCGGCTACCGAGCGCAACACTCGCACCATCGACTTCCTACCAAGGGCGGTATGCGATACGCGCCAGACGTCGATATGGACGAGGTGAAAGCTCTTGCGGCTCTTATGACGTGGAAATGCTCCGTCGCTAATGTGCCATTCGGTGGCGCAAAGGCCGGTATCACCTGTGACACCAAAAAATACTCCAAAAATGAACTGGAACGAATCACTCGCGCCTTTACTCAGCAACTCACCAAGGTTAGTCCTTGTTGTTGTCAAGAGCTTTTGTTCTAGAAAAAAAATAACTTTGTCTTCAGCACGGATTTTTGGGACCCTCAATCGATGTCCCCGCACCTGATATGTACACCGGTGAGCAGGAAATGGCATGGATGGCGAACGAATACCAGCGACTTAATCCTACCGAGTTGAACGCTTCTGGTTGCGTCACTGGAAAGCCCATTTCCCAAGGTATGCAAAATTAGATTGACTTATGTTCAATAAAGAGCAATATTAATATTTAATATGCTTCTTTTCTGAAAAGAGCGCTCTTTAAAAAGACTCTCTCTAAATTAAACAAGAGAACATAGTTTTACTTCAATTAAGGTGGTGTCCATGGACGAGTCTCCGCAACTGGCCGAGGTGTCTACCATGGTGTCGATCTCTTCTGCAACTCTAAAAAGTACATGGACATGGTTGGACTCACAACTGGACTCGAGGGAAAAACCTACGTTATGCAAGGATTTGGTAATGTTGGATTCCACTCCTCCCGATACTTCAACAGACATGTAAATTTAAAAATATTGTTTTAATTTTAACATATCTTTTGTTAGGGTGCGAAATGCATCGGTGTCGTCGAGTGGGACGGATGTCTTTTCAACGAGAACGGCATCGACATCTACGCTTTGGACGAGCACAAGATGAAGACCGGAAGCATCACCGGCTTTTCGGGTGCCCGAGCTTGGGACGAATCCAAAGAAGGCAGCCTCATCGAAGTCGAATGCGATATTCTTGGAGCTTGCGCCAAAGAGAAGGTCATCACCGCTGACAATGCTGGTCGCATCAAAGCCAAGGTCATCGCTGAAGGTGCTAACGGTCCAGTGACTCCCCTTGCTCATGAAATACTCGTCAAGAACAAGTGCCTTGTCATCCCCGATCTTTACCTCAACGCTGGCGGTGTCACCGTTTCCTACTTTGAATGGCTCAAGAACTTGAACCACGTCTCTTACGGTCGACTCACATGGGAATTCACTCGCGACCAGAACATGGCTATCCTCCAATCTGTCGGCGATTCTATCGGCAAGACAGTGACCCCCTCTGCTGACTTGGAAAAACGAATCCACGGAGCTACTGAGAAGGATATCGTTCATTCTGGCCTCGCTTTCACCATGAAGCGATCTGGAGTGAAGATCATGGAAACTGCCGACGAATATGGTTTGGGACTCGACATCCGATCCGCCGCCTATATCACCTCTATCAAGAACGTCTACGAGTGCTACAAAGAAGCTGGCTTTGCGTAAACCGCTGAATTCCAATTATGCAATAAATACAATTTTCTGTAAATTTGGTGATGATTATTTATGTCTCAATCAGTTTTAAAAGGTTGTATTTTTGAGTGTAGAAAGTTAAAAACTCGGTCTTCTTCAATTGTTGTCCTATTTTACCACTGACCAGGGCTGTGAGAAGCGAAAATCCAATCGTTAAGGTATTTGCTAGGGAACTCTATAAACCAATCTATAAAATGCCCTCGTTTTTGCAGCTGAATTGAGTTTGATTGTTTTGTAGTAAAAGCGAAAATATTGATGATGAGAAGGATAAAGGCAAAAAGCGATTTCAAACTTTGCATTTTCGAAACTTGTTTTGATTTTTCGAAATAGAGTGGCTTTTATATGCAGGATTTGCTGAATAAATTCTGATATAAATAGGCTTTTAGGTAAAATGTATGTACCGAATCCGTGGTTGCGGGATCGTAGACATCTTAATTGACCACGAGTAAAAATGATCAGACGAGGATAAATTTTTATTAAAAAATTTAAAAATAATTCTTCGTTATAAACGTCGCGCAGTTAGAGCTCGAACGCTTTGTTGGGCCGCAGGTAGACATGGCAACTGGTCGTCACGTCATTCAGTCCACAATAATTCCGTTATCCACAGCAGACTCAAAATAATATCTTCTGATGACTTCTTTTATTATATAAAACTCAAAAGAGAACAAGTACTTAGAGATTGTGAAAAGAAAAAAAGAAGAAAATGTGGGGCCGCGAGCGGAATAAAAACCCGTTCTACATGAACTCATCACCAGTAATGACGATGGTTCTTCAGCCGGGAGTGCAGGCACCCAGAAATCATGGAACAATCCCAATGGAAGCGCGCTTATGGGACCGCCCGCCACCACCTGGTGCTCAAGAAAGAATTCTTACCAGGAGAGAGAAAGCAGTTCCGAAAAGAATCCAGCAAATCTCGCATAGTTCTTCGGGGACGAATACTGGCCGCGACAGTTTCACGCAAACTCAACCTCAAGGAAGACCGCGTCCGAGGCCAGAGCCAACGCCGCCGCCAGCATTGGACATAAAAGATGTCCAGTGCCAAACACCGAAAAGACCTACTCCAAGGCCGATGAGTGCGCCTTCTAAAAAGCCAAAGCCGAATCCAATTCTTGGCGAAGGAGGTCACAGAGGCGGTGGAGGATACGGACTTCAGCCGCTTCGGCCAGCAACGAGTGGAATCAAAGGATATGAAACGATAAATGACAAACATATGGTTGATTTCTACAAAAAGAAGTTCGGTCTTACCGATAAAAAGGGAAAGAAAGTCCGCGGTCAGATCAAATATAAAGTACGAGTTGAAACTGGCGACATTAAAGGCTCTGGAACGGAAGCGCGCGTCTACCTCACTTTGATCGGATCCAAGGGACACTCGAAGAAACAACGAATCTACAAAATATCTGGCAATGGTCAACAGGATCCCGATTTATGTCCTTTTAAATTTTCAAGAGGCTCGGCACATACTTTTGGAATAAGTTTTAAAAATGTCGGCGTTCTCGAGAAAATCATCATTGAACACGATGGATATGAAGAATCAGCCTCCTGGTTTCTAAAATCCGTAGCAATAACGCCTGAAGATTCTCCTGAAACTTATCTCTTCAATTGTGAGAAATGGCTTTCGCTCTATCGAGGTGACTGCCAAATCTCCAGAGAATTGCAAGCTGTGCGAGGCAAGAAACTACAAAAGACAAAGTACGAAGTTGTCGTTATCACTGGTGATCGAGTCGGCGCAGGGACTGACGCGAACGTTTTCATCACGCTCTACGGAAAGCGGGGACAAACAGAAAAATGTCCGCTTATTTCAAAAACTGTAGATACATTCGAACGCGGCCAGTCAGATGTTTTTATTATTCCAGGTGTTGATGTTGGTGGGATCAAAAAGGTGAGGATCGAGCAAGACGGGAGAGGACGAGGATCAGACTGGTTTCTCGAGAGACTTGTCGTGACGAACCAAATCCGTCCGAATGACAAGCAGTATTTCTACTGTGGAGCCTGGCTTAACGACAAAGAAGGAATGTTCCGAGATCTTGTCGGAACGTCAGATCCTTCTCAGAAAGCTCAACTTACAAACTATTCGATCAAAATCACAACGGGCGATTTCCGAGGCGCTGGAACTGATGCTGACGTTTATCTTACTGTTTTTGGAGATATGGGAGACACCGGAAAGAAATATCTTGACAATAAAATGGAAAATAATTTTGAACGAGGAAAAACAGACACCTTCCTGCTGAAGCTGCCATCTGTTGGAATTCCGGATAAAATAAGAATTGGGCATAACAACAAAGGACCTAAGCCCGGCTGGTACCTTGAAAAAGTCGATATCGAGGTAGAAGGAAAGCCTTACGAGTTCATTTGTCAGCGCTGGTTTGCCAAATCTGAAGACGATGGAAAAATCGAGCGAGAGTTTCAACTTGGCGGCCGTGAGGATATTTACATTCATAAAGTGTCTATTTACACTGGAGACGAACGTAACGCTGGAACTGACGCCAAGGTCTGGGTTCAGCTTTTCTCTGAAGCTGGCGATGACTCTGGCCGCGTTGAGCTCCAAGGAAAGTGGGAAAAGAAGGATGTTGATCATAACATTCTAGAGATGGCGGACAACTTTTCGCCGATCAAGTACATTCACGTTGGACATGACAATTCTGGTCGCGGTCCCGGCTGGCTTTTGGACAAGGTCGTAATATATTCAAATACAACAGGGTTGGAACAAACCTTCGATTGTGGAGAGTGGCTTGAGCAGAGCAAGAGCAACTCGTCTCAGCGAAAACTTATGGAGACAAAATCAAAAAGACGTTACCTTGGTGAAGGACATGGATATGTTGCTAAATTCTGGACCTCAGAAGTGCGCGGCGCTGGAACTAATGCAAATGTATTTGTTCAGGTCTATGATGTCGAAGGAAATCGTTCGGATGAACTTGCACTTGACAATCAAACCGATAATTTTGAAAAAGGCCAGATGGATCGTTTCACTCTCGATTTGCCACCAGACTTCGACCAGCTCTACAAAATTCGCGTTTGGCATGACGGATCAAGGCCGATGGCGGGCTGGCATCTTGATCGCGTAGAGCTTTCGAAAGCAAATACAGATGAAGTTTATGAGTTCTTCTGTGACAAATGGCTAGCTACTGACGAAGATGATGGACAAATCGTACGAGAGCTACCCGCCACTGGAAAGAAAGTCAAAACGTCAGGCGAATTGAAAGATTATAAAGTTATTGTCAAGACTGGTGATGTCTTTGGCGCAGGAACTGATGCCAATGTCTATGTGATTTTGTACGGGCTTGGAGATTCCGGAAAACGAGCGCTTGAGAAATCGCAAAATCGGAATAAGTTCGAGCGAAAAAATATTGACGAGTTTACTCTCCAAGCTGTTGATCTGAAAGAAATAAATCACATACAAATCGGGCACGACAACTGGGGAGGCAATGCTGGATGGTTCTGTGACTCGGTGGAAGTTGTTGACATTGCAACTAACGTAAGTCAAGAATTCATCTGTGGCCGATGGCTAGATCAGCGAAAAGAGGATGGAAAAATAATCCGAGATCTATATCTTGACGGAAATGAAATGCTCCACACAACACGCTACACTATCCGCGTCAAGACTTCGGACATTTTGAATTCTGGTACAAACGCCAATGTCTCGCTAAAACTTTATGGTGAGGACGGAACATCTGAGCTTATGCCGCTAAAGCTCAACGAAAATAAAATCCGCGACAAATTCGAGCGCGGACAAGTAGATATTTTTCATATGGAAGCTCCAAATGTAGGTGACATCACAAAAATACTGCTTGGACATGACGGGCGAGGCCTGAAAGATGGATGGCATGTAGAATATCTTGAGCTTGAAGTGCCAGAAATTGGCAAAGCGTACATGTTCACCGTCAATCGCTGGTTCGCGTCTGATGAGGATGACAACGAGACTTGGAGAGAGCTAGCGCCAACCGAAACTGCAAATCGCGACGGAACCATACCGTACCAAATTGAAGTAACAACAGGTGACGTGCGCTTTGCTGGAACAGATGCAAATGTTTTCATCCAGATCTACGGAGAAGACGGCAAAACTGAAGAAAAAGTTCTAAATGACCGATCAGACAATTTCGAACGTGGTAAAGTTGACCAGTTCAAAATCGAGGACGTCGATGTCGGAAAAATCAGCAAGATCCGAATCGGACACGATGACTCTAAGGTTGGCTCAGCCTGGAATCTTGACCGTGTTGTCATTTCTACAAAGAATGGCAAAGGAGAGGTTGATAAAACAATATTCGTTTGCGACAAGTGGTTTGATAAGAAAAAAGACGACAAGCAGATTGTCCGAGAGCTTCTTCCGACTGACGAGTCCGGCAATCCGGTCGGAGATATAAACGAAGTCGAGTACAAGATCGAAGTTGTGACTGGCGACGAGAGAGGCTGTGGAACAAATGCAAATGTTTTTATAACGCTTACAGGAGAAAATGGGGATTCCGGCGAGCGTCAGCTTTCCTCCTCCGAGAATCTTAACAAATTTGAACGGAACCAGACTGATACTTTTACTTTTAAGGCAGCAGAACTTGGAGAATTAACCTCGCTGAGACTTCGCCACGATAATTCGGGATTTAAATCGGGCTGGTATGTCGATCATGTAAAGGTCTCTGGCCCAGGTATGTCGGAGCAAATGGCATTTCCATGCAAGAGATGGCTGGCTGTTGATGAAGAAGATGGGCAAGTGGAGAGAAGTCTTATTCCCATCCCGGTTTCGCAGTGGCAGAACAAGGGGCGCAATTCAATCGCACTTGAACAAAAAGCGGCAGTTGACACATACAACATCTCAATCAAAACTGGAGATAAAAGAGGCGCCGGCACTGACGCAAACGCGTACATCCAGCTTTTTGGAGAGGACGACGACTCAGGAAAGATTCAACTCAAGACGTCTAACAACCGGAACAAATGGGAGCGAGATCAGCTTGATCAATTTTCAGTTGAAGCCATTAATCTTGGTGACTTGAAAAAGATCAGACTTGGACATGATAATGAAGGATTCAAATCCGGCTGGTATGTTTCGTACGTAGAAATCGAGTGCCCAGGCGAGGGAAAGACGTGGCGCTTCCCAGTTGGAAGATGGTTTGCAAAAGACGAAGAAGATCAACTGATCGAGCGCGACCTCTATCCTGACGAAGGGGATACAGAGGTTGTTGTGCCAAAGATACCTTATGAGATCAGTGTTTACACAACGGATAATAGAGGAAGTGGCACAAATGCAAATGTGTATGTCCAGCTTTTCGGAGAAGATGGATCAAGCACCGAGCAAATTTTCCTCTGCCCGGATAAGTTTGAAAGGCGTCAGAGATTTGAAGCCGGCAATTGCGATATATTCACGTTCGAGCTGACGAACGTAGATGTGATCGAAAAGCTCAGAATCGGACATGACGACAGCGGATTCAAATCGGGCTGGCACCTAGATAAAGTCGTCATAAGAACGATGAATGACGTAAATGATATTGCGGCTGTATCGGAGGAAACCGTTTTCAACGCAAATAGATGGCTAGCGTCGGACGAGCTTGATAAACGTATTGAACTTGATCTCCTTCCTGGCGGAACGCTTCTTGAAACTAAAACATATACGATCAAGGTCTTTACAGGAGATAAAATGGGAGCAGGGACCAATTCAAACGTATTTGTCAAGCTTTTGGGTGAAAACGGTGAATCTCCTGATTTCCCGCTTCTGGAATCAGAAAACAGGAATAAGTTTGAACGAGGGCAGCTTGATACGTTTACTGTAACTAATCCTGATTTGGGACAAGTCTTTAAAATGGTCATTCGCCATGATAATTCAGGAATTCTGGGCTCGGACTGGTTCTTGGGAAGCGTTGAGGTCTCTGATGGTGAAAATGAACCGTCGATTTTCCCTGCGGAAAAATGGCTGAAAGACAAGAAAATCTCAAGAACTCTTTATATTAAAGGATATGATCCTGAAAAAATGACTTCAAAGTCGACACTGTCAGCGATGTCGTCGAGCTCTGGCAGGTCGATTGGAAAAGCTGAATTTGAAGGACCCGCTACAAAATATGAAATCAGAATCAAAACGGGTTCTATCCCAGGATCGTCTTCGACAACGTAAGCCATTTTTATTTTTTTCGAAAAAAACACAATTGTAGTGAGCCTGACGCATACATTCGATTCTACGGAAAATCAGACGAGATCATTGAATACGAGCGTACACAGGATCGCCGAAGTGATAGGAGGTCCTCCATAGCCTCATCAGTCGACAATGAAAAGTCGACAAAGCGAATTAATCTTCCTATTCCAACAGGACAGGACAAATTCGTGAAGGACTCCGTCGACTCTTGGACTTTCGAGAATATGGACGTCGGGGAGTTAACGAAAGTCGAACTTGGAGTCCGTAACTTGGATGAAAGCTGGTTTGTTGAGCTTCTGGAAGTCCATCTGCCGCTCAAGGCGAAGACCTACTTCTTTAAAGTTAATAACTGGTACTGCAAAACAGAAGGAGACGGCCTCCTCAATAGAGTTTTTAACACGGAAGATGCGCTGCCGATTGAGGAAGGCACTGCTAAAACAGCTTATGAAGTATCTGTCATTACTGCAGATGAGTCAGATGCTGGTCTTGACGAAGGCGATGTTTACCTGACTTTTACAGGAGAGAGCAAAACTATCTCCGACGTGAAGCTTGCTCGCTCAGAGGAGTCTTTCTCGCGTGCTGGTCGGGACATGTTCGATCTCGACCTTGAAGATATCGAGCCGATCAAAATGGTCACGGCGAAGGTATCTACTGATAACGTCGAAGGTGGAGGGATTTTTGGAAGGAGAGAGAAGAACGTCAAATGGTTTTGCGAAAAGATTGAAGTCAGAAACAAAGACTCGGGCAGGATATACGTGTTCAACGGAACCGATTGGGCAGAGGGTGGACAAACTGTGCAGCTCATGCCACGTGGATCGGCGAAATTTGTTGATTACGAAATTGAAGTAAAAACTTCCGATCTTTTCGGCTGCGGAACTGATGCGAATGTCGTATGCGAAATAACTGGCCAAAACGGTAAATTACAACTCGTATAAAATAATCTGACATGTTCAGGGACTTCCGGTGTTTGGTCATTGGCAAAAGGAAACAATGAAGACCCCTTCGAACGCAATCAAACGGATATCTTCCAGTTCCCGAATAAACCAGATCTCGGCGAGCTAGCTACTTTGCGTATTCAGCATGATAACAAAGGATTCAAGTCCGGCTGGCACTTGGAGCACATTCGAGTAAAAGCAAGCGGCAAAGAGTGGTTCTTCCCTTGTGGGCAGTGGCTTGCAAAGACAGAGGGAGATCGCCAGATTATGCGCGAACTAATTCCGACGAACATTCGAAAGGGACCATCAAACAATGAGAAGATGGAATACAATTTTACTGTTTCGTGCGCAGATATTAAAAACGCAGGAACAACCGAATATCTAAAAGTATAGTTCATTTTATTTTCTTATCTTTACACATTATCAATAGCTCAAAATTATCGGGTCTGCGGGCTCAACAGATATACGTCTACGAAATCCGCTTGGGCTGAAAAA
>Ga0115008_10001613_pt1 | contig 18425 bp, 29 predicted proteins | sample FraStrMetagenome_FD_87164 | JGI IMG/M metagenome (GOLD analysis project Ga0115008, IMG submission 87164) | Marine eukaryotic phytoplankton communities from Arctic Ocean - Fram Strait ARC3M Metagenome | ecosystem: Environmental > Aquatic > Marine > Oceanic | place: Fram Strait | collected...
AAATACGCGCGTTCCCATTATTACCAATTAGAACCAGAATTAGCACAAGCAAGAGAGCGATTTGGATCTCATCCGCTAGGAGAACTATTAAGAGTACCTGATGCAGGCGACGGCGATGCTGGAGCAAGAGCAGCGCAAGTTGGCGGCACAGGATGGAGGATAGGGTGTCCAGTCCGACGTTTTCGACTAACGCGGCAGGCCGCTCGACCAGAGCCTCGCGCAGCACCCCTCGATCCACGTGTCGATCAACGCGGGCGAGAGCCCACGCAACGTGCGGCTACGCGACTCCCTGTCGCTGACAGCCAGGCACGCCGATCAGAATAGTTCCGCGCGGAAGCCAAACTTCAGCAACATCGTGTCGGCCCGCACCGCCAGGGGCAACAGTTCGGTGATCTCGGGCGTCCAGCGCAAACACGACCAATAGATAGAGGAGGTGCGCCAGAACCACTTCCAGAAAGTATCAGTGGCCTTGAATCGGTTTATGCAGGACAAGCGGACGTCGGATACCGTTGAAGACTCAGTGGAATAGGCTCGCAAGAGAATGCTGCCTAATTCGTACTAGATCGTCAAAAAGCAACTTGATAATGTCTCAGACCGGAATGTGAGAAAGAATAAGGGCGTCACTGCGGTCAAGAACTTTGAATTCGGGATCAGAATGCCTTCTCGCGAAACCATGAAGAATGCTGACAAAGATCAACCGATGATGGATCAAAATAATATGGGGAACAACTATAAAAGGGACCTCTCGAACTTCATAGCCGCTCACTAGAAGCAACGACAGAGTGGGAGCCAACCCGGCGGCCGCAACGCCTAGATTGTGCTGCCGAAGACCTAGGTTCAGGTGCCAAAGGAGCTCATTATGATGAAAATTGCGAACCGAGAAAACTAACTGGACGAACATCACGCTCAGAGTTTCATGGAAAGCTAGGTAGCCTCAGGACTGTCGGAAAACCAGTATATGTCTTCGTCGGTACAGAACAAGCCAGGGCTGGCTCAAAAGTAGAATTTTCTCATGTAAGATTCCGTGATGAGTCATGCCGGCCCCGATGGCGACTCCATCATAGATGAGTCTCCAAACAAGCTACCCTTCCTCCCCGGTAACTCTTCTATAGTATAACCGAGCAACATCACCTAGCGAAAAGATTCCTACATGGACTTCCTCGATTCCATTCAACAGTCGATGTACTTACAGTAACATGGGAAGGATATGCTGCCGTCCGGTGAACAATCTGCCACTGTTAGCGGACTGCTAGCTACGGAGAGGAGCAAGCAGAATGACTTGGCAAGCCAGTAGAATTCAGGCCTCAGCAGCTAAGTGTAAGGCTCAAAGCCCTTCGGTCAGAACAAGAGAAACTCGGTCAACTTCAAAGCACAATAAATGCTGAGTGAAAGGAAGCAGGCAAAGCAATTCGCGTCTGTTTAGTACCCAGAAGAATCGATTCTGACGGTCCCCGGTAATATTGAACACGCGGCATCCACCCAAGTAGGCAAAGGTAGTTCGATGCTCCAGCCCACCTAGAACTAGACCGGTAACAACGTAACTCTTTTTGAGTCGATGCCAGCAAACCGAAACGAGACTTCTGAAGTAGACGAACATGGTTCAATGACGATGCCTGGAGTCAACTATCATATTACTGATCTACTAGAGCGTTCTATCCAGGTCCATCCGAAAGAGCAGCAAATTAAGCCCAACTTGGACTTCTTCAAACGCTCTGTTAAGGCTGAAGGTGAAATTGTTAAGAAGAAGGAGGTGATCATAAAAAACTATCGCCTGCGAGTTGTGGATGCCAACACGGAGATTAGTGAAATGGATCGTAAACTCATGGTTAAGGCCAAAGGCAGTAACATCTTTGTTAGCAACTCGCTCATCAAGCCCGAAATCTACAGATATTCAACAAAGGTCTCTGACGCTATCACGGAAGTATTTCATGTGATGCGAGATCATGATATGAAGTAACACAAAGATGTAGAGAGGATGATTGGTTCGTCACACGCAGGAGGCATCAACTCTCCAGATTTTGAGAGTCTTAATTTCCAGGATCAAGTCGAATTCGAGAGTAAATTGGCTGAGAAAGAGAGTCACGAGATGTTAAAATTGTCAGGTGCAAAGGATTAGGACGGACTCTCTGACGCAATGGTTAAGGTTGGCTAGCAAGACGTGCACGAACTGTAGCAGTATTAGAGAGTTGGTGCATTGCCAGGCGAGATTCAGTTGCCAGGAACTTCGCCGCGAGAGGGATCGACCTCTTAAGTCACTGGTCCCTACTAGAGCAAGAGTAATGCCCGGATTTCAGGCCTTGAGAACCTCTCACATGACCAACAAGTTAATTCGCGTGTGGGAAGTCAGGATGCATAGCTTCGCCATTAGGTTGGTTCAAGAATGATTGAGGGTCACGCTGGCGGTCGCAGCTCTCTCTAACTTTCAGTGGGAACTGGTAAGTCGCGAGGCGCCTATTATGACTAGGAAGAGCTCGAGGCGATGAAGACAAGTGTCGAACTCTACACTAAGTGGGTCCGTGGGATCAAATAACCCGAAGATTTTTCAGAAATGCCTCTCCCCGAAAGAAAGATTCTTGGTAACGGCGAGCCAATTGCCCCATCTATCAAGGACATCAACTTTTCTATCATGTTAAGAGAGGGCAAGTAAGATATGCTAAAGTAGAAGGAAGTTCCTTATGAGAAAATGACGGCCATGACCCAGTTCGTCGGTCGTCCCTACCTCCACTTGATGAGATCGGTTGTTTCACCCGAGATTAGATCTTGCCACCAGGCCTTCATGAATGCCACTGTCAAGTACAGGGAAAAGAATGCTGCACTGACAAGCAAGACACATGCCTCACCGACGGTGTAGATCTTGACAGAGGATGAGTTTATGGAAGGACTTAAATTCTGCAACGAAGAGTTGACCCACCTAGATGCACATCTGATCAGCGATCACAACTTGACCTCAAATTACTTCATTCCGGAAGAACCATCACTCAAACTGGCAAAAAGATTGGAGGAAGAAGGTAAAATTAGAGGAAAAACAATGTACTACTTCAAGGATAACGAATTCGAAGAGATTGATATTGACATAGTATCTTATGATCCGATTTTGCACAAGTTCCAGGTGTAAAACACCGAGCTCAATATCAACATGATGAGAGAACGCCCACTCTTCTCACTCGTTGACGAATGTGAGGCTCAGATTCTAACTAAGGAGGAGAGCGAACGTGAACGCAAAGACGCCATTGTGATGCGGGCTGAGGCCAAGCAGTATCTCAGAGTGTCAAAGCTCATTCAGAACGAATTACTGTAGCGTTACAGTTATATTGGGATGGAAGACCCCGTTCGCATGAAGATCCACCACCGGATTGCTTGTGACATGGGATAGTTCCCAAAACGGTCCGTTCGCATGATAATTCTTCAAGTCGAAGCGCTCTACATCTTCTCGATTCTAAAGTCGATGCTAAGCTCCCAGCGAAACGACCCCTTCATCCGTAACATGTTCTTCAACTTCAGAATTGCTAATGACTCTCCCGCACTCGAAGTCTTCAAATAGAGAGTGATCTCCAAGCAAGACTTACCCGGGATCAGTTAGTTCAAGATGGCCGGTGCTAGAGACGAGCTTGAGTTCAATTCGCTTATCTTTTCGAACAAAAAGTACATTGCCATGCCCCGAACACTCGAGTCAGTCACTGGTGATGCTCTTGGAAAACTACAACTGTTCTAGTTTCCCCTGTCGATGACCTTGCTCATCCAAGCCGGAGCTAAATAGTACGCCAAGATAAACGCAAGCGATCTTGAAACCATGGTGAACAAGTTCCCTCTCCAGCACGACCACTTCGTTGTGGCCCAACGCGTCGTCGCCCAATTCTTCAACACTGCCATCCGAGGCAAGTGGTCCGAGAACATCGCTATTGATATTGGTAAGACGATTTTGGAGGACTTCCAGTTCCAAGAACAAGAGGAAATGACTGAGGATATGATTGCACCAGAGCTCCTCCGCCTCTTCTACCAAATCAAGCAGTACCAGCAGACCCAGATCGTCCAGATGTTCGAACAGGGCATGAGAGACCTGCTCAGATTCATCATCGGTTTCGCGAACCGTAATTTGGACGTCCGCAACTCGACCATCATGAACACGCTCAAACATACTACCTCGATCAGGCTTACGAGGACTGACCCTAGAGAAGTCGACTTTGACGGTACGGGGGATGAGAAGTTTGCTAATGATCTGGATAGGATTCCCTTGTAGCATGACCCTATGGTTAAGTTGCAGATCACGTGTTAATAGTATGGTAAGGCCAGGAAGAAGCGGACAAAGTTTGTGGCCGAACCCGACCTCGAATCCATCCAAAAAGACCTCTTCTCCATAGTCCGCTCCATGCACGACGCCCTCAAAGGCGTCCGCCGCGTCGATGCCATCATCCTGCCCAACCTCAAACGCAAGGCTGGGTACCTCTTGCCACCTGACACCGCCAAAAACGACAAACTCAAGTCAATTTTGAAAATGACGGATAAACTGTTGGAGCAGTGCTGCAGGGGCTGCAAAACCAAACTTTCTGAGTTTAACAAGTACACGAGCATGTTCGATAAGAAAACTGAGACTATTGTACTTGAACTGAAGAAACAAAGCTTCTTGCAGGCCAACGAAGGCATGAGTGGCTCTGAGAATGATTAAGAGGACGGTGATGACAAACCTCCTGGTGGGCCGGAAAGCGAGCCGGAGTAGGCTGAATCTGTGCGAGGTGGTGACGACGATGACGACGAAGATGACATCTACGGGTCAGAAGATGGCTCAGATGCGGAGGGGGGCGGCACTGGTGCCCAAAACTACTAGGCCTATAAAAGTGTGGAGGTCGACCAAGGCTTACTCCGTGATGAGATCAACAACGTGCGTAAATCTATATGGACCATCAGAGAGAACATTCAAGAAGACTATGACTTCGGCCTCCTTTTTGTGGACTGTCGTCCCTTCAAGTACGAACTACTTGAACACTGCCTGAAGATTGAATCCCACCTTGAAGAGTATGTAAAGTCAGACTTCTCAGAAAAGATAAAGAATATCCAGTCAGAAATTGCGACCGTAACTGGAAGACTCAATGAAAAGGTGTCTTCCATCGATGATGTCATCCAGCTGCTAACGTATATTGACACGCTGAAGAGACAGGACAACAAGGTTGAGGAAATCCGTGAAATGATAGACCCCGCCCTCAAAGAGCACATGGACTACATCGAAAGTCTTAAGATTATGTTCGAAGATGACATGTACCACACCTACCTTACGATTCGCAACTGGCCACGCACGTTCAACTCTTTCATCTAGAAAAAGAAGTAGGAGCTGCTTGAAATAAAAGAATCGCTCATCAAGGAGATGAGCAAGGAGACGGAGCGGGTCTTTAAAAAAGTCAAGATGTTCCAGAAACAAATCCTACAGATCATGAGGAAGGGGCTGAGTAAGCTCGGTCCAATTGAGATGCGCAGCCGTAAGGAGTTCCTGGACGAGTCTATCCACAATATCAAGTTCCCCTCTTCGTCCAATGTTGCGCCAGAACCGCTCAGCAAAGACGGTAGCGTCCTTACTTGCTTCGAGTGGCTGTCATCCGAGACCAACTGGAACAAGAAGCGCTTCGACTCTACAGAGATCGAAAAAGTATGGGACAAGACTCAGCAGATGAACACAGAGTTCGACGAAATTGACAAGCTCACTTTGGTTATTAACAAGCGCGAATAACTGCTCGGAATAACTAAGACTTAATTTAATGAGTTGAAAGAAATCCAAGACGACTTGAAACCGCTGTTCGATTTATGGCAAGTAGCCTCAAGATTTAACAGAACGCTGCCAATATGGATTGATGGTTAATTCGAATCTTTAGACAGTCAGGATATCGAGCAGACCTTAGAAGAGTGGTTAATTGAGCTCAAACGTCTCCAAAAGACAAATCTTATTAAAGAACACAAAAAGCAAAGTGAATTGCTGACATTCATGTTCGAGGTGCTTAACTACTTCCGCCGATATCTACCCATGATTAAGATGCTGCGGACTCGGGGAATGACACCAAACCATTGGATGGATATATCTCGATAGCTTGAGATTAAACTTGACAGGTAGAATGTGACCCTTTTCAAATGCATCTGCAAAGGACTCCACGAAGAGGACAAACTCCGCGTGATCAAGGCCATATCGGACCAGGCCACTAGAGAGTATGCGGTGCGCTGCTCTCTCGATATGCTTGACAAGGATGTCAAGAACCTAGAGTTCTACTTTGAAAATGCACCAGACGGGATGACTCCTATCACCAAAAAGACGCATCAGATTATCCGGAAGTTTGAGGAGTATTCAGTGCGTTGCAATGTACTGAAGAACAACCCATATGTCAAGATCTGCCTTAATGATTTGCTCGACTTGGAGCGCACTGTCAAGACCACCAGTGAATTGGTAGCCGAGTGGATTCTTTTCCAGCGCAATTGGCTCTACTTAAACGGCATCTTCTGCCGCCAAGAGATGGTCAAACAACCAGAACTTTCGACAGCCATGAAGTACTTCCAACAAATAGACACTCTGTTCCGCTCCATGATCAAATCCATCTCGAACACTCCCCAAGTCTACCGGATGGCAAACACGGAGAAAAATTACCTGGTCAATCTCCGCAAAGCAAACTCAGACGCTGATATTGCTCGAGAGGGTCTCTCCAAGTTCTTGCTAGACAAGAGAGATGCGTTCCCTCGTCTATACTTCCTGTCGAATGAGGAGCTTATCGATATCTACGGGCGCAGTGATGATCTCATAGACATGATTATTGACGGGAAAGCACTAACCTTCCTTCAGAACTTGTTCGAAGGCATTGACTAACTAGCTATTGACGAATCTACGCGTAAGATTGAAGGCCTGTGGAGTAAGTAAGGTGAATACATCGAGTTTAATAAGCTGGTCGAGACACACGGAATCTTCCCTGATAAATGGCTCAGGAATTTGGAGAAGGAGGTCGGAAATGAGCTGAAACATCAACTGTGGATCACCTATGAAAATATGGATGCAGATTTACCAGTCTACCCTGAAGAGAAGGATGAGAACAGCAAAAAAACTTGGCAGAAAAAGAAATCAAATCATACTCGAACTGTCAATGAACTAACTCTCGAAAAGTGGATTTCCACTTATCCTGCCCAGTGCACATACCTTGCGACTCAGATCTGGTTCACCTAAAAGACTTACACTATTTTTGAGTCCGCCAAAGGCCGCAAAAGGCATCTGAACGATCTGAGGGACGTGCGAACACGAGGCATGGAAGGGGAAGTTACCTCAGAGTCCGACGAATACGCATCCCTAGCAGATTGTAATAACGAACAGTTAGAAGTTCTGACCTACAAGGCTAAGCAAGATGCAGAGCTGAAAAGGGCTTAAGAAAAAGAGGAGGCGGCTCAGGACGCCGAAGAGGACGATGGCGGTGCTGGCACGAGAGGCGGAAGCGAGTAAGATGCGATGAGCCCGGAACTCAGGCCAGGTAGTTCGCCTGAAAGAGAACCGGATGGTGGGCGAGAGGGTTCAGGCCCTGGCGGCTAGGAAACTAAACTGGAGCGGGATATCCGTGTGGCTCGCTAATCCAAACTTACATCCATTGAAAAGTTGATGCGGACATGGGATCGCTTCAGAGAAGACCCTTCAGTCCATCCTGGAAAGTTATATGCAAAGATAAACGACGAGGTTGACCAGAAAATTTTGATCATTGCAACTTTCATGAAAAAGAAGATTAAAGGGCACGTACGAATATCTGGTGTTGGCCTGCTCACCATCCTCGTATACTACCGGGACCTTGCGAGTCAGTTGGCTGATTTGAAAGTCTTTAAAGCGAGTGACTTCAACTGGGAGATGCACACCAAGTACTATCTTGATAAGATGCAAGAGACTGTTTAGACCGTCGATAGAGTGACATTAGCTCACCCACGCAATACTTGGGAACACAAGATCAAATTTGAAAGGCTTGAATGTCGCGTTGACATCTTCAACCATCCCCGCCAGTATGGATTCGAATATCTTGGGAGTTGCTCCCGCCTTGTTATTACTCCACTGACGGAACGGTGCCATAGATCTCTCCTGGTTGCCATGTAATACAATTACGGAGGGGCACCCGAAGGACCCTTCGGTACGGGTAAAACTGAAACTACCAAAGATCTAGCCCGGTAACTCGGTAAAGTCTGCTTTGTGCTAAACACTTCGGCTGCCTACGAGTACGACAATGTTTTGAAATTCTTCAAGGGTGTGGCCGCTTCTGGATCGTGGGTCGTATTTGATGAATTCAACAGAATGGATACAGGAGTGCTTGCCTTCCTGTCACAAGTCATCATCCAGATTCAGACAGCCCTTAGAATGAAAATGACATCAGTTAACCTAGATGAAGCCAAAGTAAATCTAATAGGCGACTGTTCCATTATCATTACAACGAATCCAGGCTATGCTGGTCGTACCGAGCTGCCAGTGAACCTGAAGAACTTGTTCAGAACCGTGTCGATGGCCGTACCTGACTCGACATATATCGCGGAGATCCTTCTGTACTCGTCTGGTTTCACTCTAGCTGAGCGTCTCGCGCAAAAGATGGTCCAGGTCCAGAACATGGCCAATATTCTAATGCAGCGTTTACCTCACGTCAGCTACGACTTTGGTTTGAGAGCGATCAAGTCGATCATCAAGATTGCCTAGAACCTTAAGATGTAGGCCCATAACATCTGGGAGAGCGAGCTACCCGACATCATTAATGACTCCGCCTTGGAAAACGTGCCCTGGAGGGGCAATCAAATGATTGTTGACGTCCAAAATGAGATGAACAAGGTCGATGAGTCTCAAGAGTTCACTGATGCACGCGAAACAGAACAGAGCGGTGATAAGATGAAGTATGTGAAGACTGGACTGGGCAAATCTCGCTCGAATATTAAGCGAAATCGATCCAAGGGAGATGAAATGACCAAAACTATGTCTCCACACAAGTCTTCTTCTCGCAAGATTCTTGCGGGCTCTCCCGACCCGGCACGCCACTCCCCGCTGGCTGCGATTGCCGAGCGCGACGGTCCAACTGCAACTCCCCACGCCCTGGATTCTATGAGGGAAGGGAACTCAGTAATGTCAGGTTCACACTTCACCAATTCGTTCCATGAGAATCCAAACTTAGAAGCAGTGCACGAGCTACCCGAAATGCATGCCAACATGAATGGCGAATTCTTCGAAGCTGTTTTCTCGGGTGGAAAAACGCGCACCGAACGCCAGACGAAATCCATTTATCAGTAGATCGGTATCTCCGTGGACATGCAAATAGATGACGATTTATTAGAAGAGTATATCATAATCAAGGCAATCCGCGATTACAACCACAGCAAGTTCAGCAACGTAGAGTTGTTCCTGATTGAAGGTGTGATCAAGGACGTATTCACCGGATCTGTCTCCGAGTTAGACTTACTCCAGTCAGACTACGGGAACTTAAAGGAGCTTATCTTACAAAGTTTCATTTAGGAGAAACTAGACTACAGCAAGACCATGAACCAGAAGACCTTCCAATTATATGAGATCTCATAAGTAAACGTTGGCTGTCTTCTTGTTGGAACGAACCAGTCGGGAAAAAGTTCGATGATCAAATTGTTAGAAAGCGCTCTAAACCGAGCGTCTAACAACGAACTCAAAATTAGATGTGCACAGGAAAGGAAGAATCGATTGCGCGATTTTGCTCTCAACCCACCGATGGAAGGCGGGAATGAGATCAAGAGAGATACTCAGCAGCGTACTTCCAAGGGTAGCTTCGACCCCAATGCAACAAAAGTTTCACTGACGAGTGGTGGTAGTCTCAACGACACGCTCGGAAAGAAGGGGATGCGCAACGCGAAGGGAGGTAAGTAGAATGAAAAAAACAAAAATGCTATGTGGCAGGAATGGTACAAACGTACTAAACTCGAGCCTTGGGAAATAGAAGAACAAAAAACCTAACTCGCGAATTAAGGTGTTAAAACTTCCCGCATGAATCCGAAGTCTATTCACTTAGATGCGTTTTTCGGTGAGATAAACCAAGAATCAAACGTGTGGACCGAAGGAATTTTCACCACCGAGTTCCGTCGCTTCTCCGCTGATTAATCTCGCTCCAAAAAATGGATTTTACTTGATGGGCCTATTGATTTCGAGTGGGTCGAAAATCTTAACTCGATCCTGGATGACAACAGGCGAATGAACTTGCCTAACGGATAAACCATCAAAATGAGTGAAGGTATGTGTCTATTAATGGAGACTGACAGTACTCGAAACATTACCCCGGCCACCATTTCTCGCTGCGGTATGATATTCCTCAATAGAGAGGAGATGAACCGTCCTAAGCATATCCTCAATTAGTTTATGCAGCGACTTCCTCCCAACCTGGCTGACTATGTGAAGGACCTCGAGAACTAGATTAACTGGTTAATGCCGACTTGTCTAGAAATTTTTAACCGAGAGAAGACACGACGCAACCTAATTCTCAACGATGTTGATGAGTTCTGGATTGTACAAAACTTAGTTCGACTGTTAGATGCGTTTACTTTCGGGTACTGGATTGACTTCATCAACAGCAATAAAGACGACAGCGATGATCCCCTTCAGCAAGCAGCTCTCTAGAAGACACAGAACGCACATCGCATGCAATCCTCTGAAGTGGATCGTTAAGTCAATGACGATGACAAGCTCGACCCCATAGAAATCCTCCAAGTTTTTAAAAGCAAACGTCTGAAGTCAGCTGCAAACGAAGTAGGTAGTGAGTTTGGTCCTAAAAAGGTCGATTTTAGAATCGCTATCAATGACTTTGCATCAAACGATATGCGCATTGAAAATTCGCTAAAGTTCATCCCGATGTGGCTAGAAGCATTCACCATTATGTCAGTAGCGTGGACCTTCCAGCCAATCCTGAAAGAACCTGCACGCAAAGAATTGGCGCAGAAAATCGAAGCTAAGATCACTGAAGGGCGGGGTGACTTCGCTAGTTACTAAAAGAACAAGAAGAAGTAGACCCTCGCAAAGAACATGAAAGAGACTACAGGTGGTGGTTCGACCATCGGCAGAAGGCGAATGGCTAAGGATCAGAGTGGCACAAAGACACTTTCCACTGGCAAGTCGAGAACGGGCAGGTCAGTTGCCAGCTCTGGCAGCAGCAATCATGGCAAATCTTCTCGCAAAAGGACTACTCTCTAGGCCTTTAAGAAGGGTTTCTCGCCCGATGGAATTTTCCTTGTCGAGAATGAGGCTGGCATGACCATTGAATTCACCGATAAGATTGATTGCCCCATGTTTATCGCTGAGTTCCCTTTTGAAAAGGGCCTCACAATATTCGACGTCTATTTTAATATGGACAACAGTACCTGGGCTGAAGTCAATTTTGACGGTGCTATCAACAAGATGCAAATGGCACAAGCAAACTTGCCCACTAACTAACGCGCGATTTAAAATGTGTATGTTCCGACCCCCGATATTGTACGCATGATGCACACGGTCGAGGTGCTTGTTATGTCACAGAACCCGATCTTGCTTACGGGAGATGCTGCATGCGGCAAGTCCTCGTTTATGAAGGACTTCATCAACCAGTAATTATTTGTGTACGCCAAAGACATTTCCAGTGAACATGTTACCTGCTCACACCATCTTGACTCGACCAATTTTAAGGAATATATTGAAAGATACCTCGAGGTAAAGAAAAAAGCACCGCGTTTGACTAGCGACGGCACCAATACGAAAACGCTTCTTGGCAACAATTCCACAAAGAAAAACTTGATGATAACCGGTAGTAATTAAGACATCAAAGAATTGAATGACAGTCAGCAGAAGTCGCAAGGAGCGTTGGTTGGGGGCTAAGTGGCGTCCGGCTTGCTTGGTAGGACCAGTCAAACCTCTGGCACCAACTCTACGAGTGACGTAATTGGCGAGGACGGTAAAATGAAGAAAACTGTGGCTGAGTTGTCTAAGACGCTCCGCCCTCCAGGAAAAGAAAACAAATTGATTGTTTACTTAGAAGATGTCCACTTGGCCTTTGCTGACCGCCATAGCGATTAGCCAGGTATCGAAGCTCTCCGTGACTACCTAACTTGCTAGACTTGGTTTTCTACCCACAAGAAAGGAATGCGTCAAATTGAAGACGTAAATTTCGTGGCATGCATGGATACTCGTGCTCCCGAACGCGAGCTTCTAACCAACCGCCTCTTGTACAAGTTTTTCTTGCTTGGCATGGAGCCTATTAGTACTGAAAACTCCAGCAGTTTGTATAGATAAATCCTGGAGATTTAGGCAAACGCCTGGCCCAGTGTTATCCAAAAGCACATGTTCAAAGTGGCAAACAGTATCTCATAGTTATATGATGCCTGCCTAACTCGTTTGAAGCCGACCCCCATGAAGGTGCAGTATGTGTAAAGCAAGCGCGAATGCTTCAAAATAATTTACGCAATGGCACGAATTGAGGGAAACGTACTTAAAACCGAGCTGAACTTAATGAAGCTGTTCTACCACGAATGCTTGCGACTATACGGAGACCGTATTCTGATGAAGCACGACCTAACCTGGTTTATGGAGTGCCTCAAAAATGTCTGCCAGGATAATTTCAACTGCTGCACGAAGGCCGACGAGCTAGAAGAGGAAAAGGCAAATCAACAAGCAAAGAACCCGATAGTGTAGCGACGAACAGACAGTCCAAGCAACGACAATGTTACACCACAAGTCTCATAGACAGCCACCCCTAACGCCACTGCCTAAGGAAGGTCGAACTTTGATGTAGCCAAATCCATGGAAGGTGGGGCTGATCATCTGAAGATCCCTCCTATAACTAAGGATGACGATGTTTTGAGCAGAAAGTCAGAGTCTAAAATTGAGATAAAACAAGAGAAAGAGAATCTAGCTTCGACTGGCATGAGCCGCCCAAGTCGCATCAAGTATGACCACTTCCCAATAAAATAGCCATCTAAGCTCTGGTTCTCGGTCCTGAACGAGGAAGTCGAAGGCTGCTACTAGCAGGTCAACGACACTGAGAATGTAACTGAGATGGTAGAGAACTGGATCGCCAAGTACAATGAGTAGACGGACAGACCGCATCTCAACCTGATTTTATACTCTGAGCTGAACAAGCACTTATTAAAAATCCTGAGAGCCATTAGTCAACCAGACGGTCACTTGATTGTCGTTGGACTGCGCGGTTACGGAATAACTCAGCTCATCAAGCTTGCAACTTTTATAGCGAGCGTGCAGTTCAATGAAATGGAAATGTCCACAAACTTCACATCCGATGATTGGCTGGGTGAACTCCGTCGTATTCTGACGTATACTATTGAGGAAGACAAGCAGGCATGTTACGTAGTGGATGAGTATCGCGTCTAGAGTGATCTCTGGTACCGGGATCTTGAGACCCTGGTCAAGACATAAACCTCGTCTGAGGTGCTCCGCTACTAGGACAACTTGGCCTCACTCACGTCTATCATGCTCAAGCAAGAGCAGAAAGTGAAGGAGAAAGAGTTAGGCGTCTCAAAATCTGGCTCAACTCAAGGCTTCTCACAGAGTGCAATCCAGAATACTGGGTCTGATGCAAGGATTACCAAGATGGGTAAAGGGAAGCTGATGAAGAGCTTGTAATCGTTATCAGCAACAACTATTCAAGCACAGGTAATAAAGTCGCTCCAGATGAATCACCATAGACGCGCATAAGTGTATAAAGTCCTTCTCAAACAGGTACGAAAAAACTTCCACATTGTTCTGAACTTTTCTCCATCGGGTGACAACTTCCGAGTGAAGATAGAAAAGTATAAACAGCTTATGATGTGCAGTCAACTTATTTGGATTCAAAACTTGCAGTGCAATGATCTTGTCCAAATAGGCCACAAAGTCTTCATCGAAAAAGAGCTTGACTTAATGGCAGAGAAGAATCCGGGTGAAGACCCCGATATCAAGTTTAAGCACCTCAAGGAAGCTGAACTCAATGAGAAGATTCTCCGGGCTGTTGCCATTATGTACCTCCAAACGCAGAAAATGTCGAAGAAGTTTTAGGATGATTTCACTCACACTCTCTACTTCACCCCGTGTTTCTTCATCCGCGTCTTTGAAACCTATAAACAACTCCTGGACGAGCGTACCAAGAATGTCCAGGAGATATCAGAGGAGTATGCGGCTGGCTTGGATAAAATCCGGTCAATGATGGACTAGACGCGTGACTATTTGAAGGAGTTGTCCGAGAGGACGCCCCTCATGGTAGAAAAGCAGCATAAACTCGTATCTGTCTTGGTTGACATCGAAGAAGAACACGAAAAAGTCAGTCACCAGAGAGAGATGTTGAAAAAGCAAGAAATTCTCCTGGAAGTGGAGACCAAAGAGGCTGGAGCTGTTTTCGCTGAAAACTAGCAGGCATTTGATAAAATTATGCCTTGCTTAAATGAAGCCTTAGAATCGATGAAAACTTTGAATAAGTCAGATATCGAAGAAATCAGAACTCTGGATCATCCACCCAAAGTCATCAAATTGGTCATGAAAGCCATCTGCATGATCATTGAAGAACCACCAACTACCAAGCGGAACAGGGATGGAACCTACGAGCCAAGTTACTGGAAAACAGCTATCGGATAGAAGGTGCTCGGCAATCCAAAGTTCATCCAGAACATGGTTGAGTTTGACAGGAAAAACATCACTTTGGAAAAAATGGCGGAAATTGAAGATGTCCTTGCAGAACCTAACTACACTTACGAGAATGCTTGCAAGGCTTCCAAAGGAATTGTAGGTCTCTACAAATGGGTTAAGGCGATCAGAGATTACTACTATATCTTTTAGGAGATGGAGCCGCGAAGAGACGCCCTCGCGCTATCTGAAAAATAGTATGAAGAGAAGAAGGAAGCTCTATCAAAGCTGTAGGAGAACATTCTGTCCCTCGACGAACAAATTGAGGGTCTCATCTAGCATCAGGAAAACAAGAAGAAGACTATTGATTAGTTGAAGCTCGAAATCGACGACTGCAATTCAAGAAAGAAGAGAGCTGATGCTTTAGTCAAAGGACTATCAGCTGAAAAGTAGAAGCAGATTGTTTGTTAGAGGATGCTCGACCACAAGTATGCAACAGTATAAGGGGATGTCGTTTTGTCAGCCGCATATGTCACTCTTGCTAGCGGTTTTACACAGAAGTATCGGTCCCTGTTGTTGACAAAATGGCAACGCGCGTTAAACTCAGAGTATATCAGTTGCAACCACGAATTCATCCTCCAAGAACTGTTTGGAGATACCTTCACTATTCGTGACTGGCACGCCAATGGTCTACCTAAGGACAACATCTCCATCGACAACGCCATCATAATGCAAAAGACGCGTCAGTACGTGGTATGCGTTGATCCCCAGATGCAAGCTGTCGCATGGATAAAGTCTCAGTGGAAGCTGGAAGGAAAACAGCCTGGTGATCACATTAGGTCAACCACTATTCGTGACGTTAACTTCAAGAAGCATCTGGAGATAGCGATTGAATTGGGCGTGCCCATGCTTATCTCAGAACTTCCAGAGTAAATGGATGTGCACATCGAATCAGTCATTCAGAAGGACATCATCACCTACACTGACTAGAAGATGATTAAGTTCTGCCGGCGCCAACTAACCTACAACGACAACTTCCAGTTGTTCATGGCAACCAGTATCGGCAAGCCGCACTTTGATGTCAACATCTCCAACCACGTCTGTCTGGTCAATTTCTTCGTGACGGTCGAGGGACTCACGCACAACCTCTTATCTAAAGTTGTAGCCAATGAGCGCAAAGACCTCGAGGAGACCTACAACAAGAACGTCAAAGAAATGTATGAAAGGATCTAGAGCCTCAAGTAGATAAAGAACCAGATCATTGACAACATGAAGATCGAAGCCCACGAAATCCTCTCCGATGAAAAGCTAATCGATACCCTTCGTGAGTCAAAGGAAACTGCTGAAATTATCGCTCGTCACCTGAAGAAAATAAGCTCGACGAACCTGTTCCTGCAGAAGGCCCGCGAACAGTACGCTCCTGTGGCTTACAGAGCTTCTAACCTGTACTTTGCAGTAAGCGACCTCTGGAAGGTGAACCCCATGTACTAGTACAGTCTCGACTGGTTCACCAACATATTCGTAAAGTCATTGACACTGGCCAATTAGGTCCAGGATGGGGCCGATGTCACCATCAATGATGAAGAATATCGGCTGCTAAACAATAAGTATTCGCCAGAGCAGAGAATCTCCATCCTAATCAAGACTTTTACGCAGGAGCTCATGAAAAAAGTAATCTTCTCTGCGTTCTAGGAAGATCGCTAGCTGGTCACTTACTTCGTTTCGCTTCGTGTCTTGGAGGCTGAACAGCTCACTGACTCAAAGTTGATGGAATTCGCACTCACCGGAAGTCGCAGAGTCTCTCCTGACGTCAAGTCACCCGGTCCCAGTATCGGTCTTCCCTGGCTAAACGATCTCATGTGGGCTGAACTCAAGTACTTGTCGAAGCTTAAGCCCTTCAACTTTGCTAACTTGACTTCACATATCGAGCAAAACCCCACTCTCTGGCATTGTCTCATCGATAAAGACTAGGTTAACTTCGAAGACCTGCCTAACAACGGACTGCTGAACCTGAAACAATTCTCGCTTATCGACGTCAAGTTGATTGCTAAGCAGGCAGAAGAAGTCAAGGAAGAAGCGTCCGACGATGAAGACGAATTCAGGATAAAAAAGGTCTCCAAGAAAGACTCAGGTAGGCCCAAGTTGACCGGCAAAAAAAGTTCCAACGCCATTTCGCGCGAAGACTCTGATGAGAATCCCATCCTCATCAAGGACGATGCTTCGTCCGGGGATGACATGCATGGTGATCAGCGGACCGCGATGGGCGAAGGCGAGGAATCATTGGCTGGCTCCAAACAAAGCAAGAGGAAGTTCACTGAGGCCGAAATTCTTGCTGATGAGAGCCTCTGGCAAGTTAGTGACGAGTCAGACTACGACGAGGAAGATGAGCCCGACATCGAAGTTGAAGAAAACTCGCAAAGCGGAGACGAGGAAGCACTGGATCGTGTGGGTTCAGCCGGCTCGAAAGAACGATCAGAGAGGCCAAAGAAAGAGAAGAAACTCACCAGAAAGGATATGCATGCAAGGGTGTATAATCGGAAGCAAAGAAATCCGAACTGGTACGATGACAACAACACCCTGCGTGATGAAGAGACCGAGATGGCCCGCTTCTTGATCGAAAAAGCACCTGCTATTGCAGATACGCAAGACTTCTTTACGGAGATGCAGCGCCGCACCAAGTACGAAAAAGAGGCTCACCAGACAAAGGAATTCATTCTCCGCTGTTAAGTGGAACTGGCAATCTTAAGGTGCATAAGACCCGACTTGGTTCAGGCCTGTCTTCATAACATCGTCAGTGCCATCTATGACTTCAACTATGCAAATTTCGGCGTGGACATCCTCGCCAGATTTATTGATGTTGAAGGGACATTGGCTATGAAAAGCTCTAAGACGCTCACCAGTAGCACTAATTTCCGCCCAAAGGTCAAGTCAAAGATGGGCGATTCTGAAAAAGGTACCAAAGGCTTCAAAATGCCCTCGAAGAAAAACGCTGATAGCGATTATTAACTGCTGATCAAAGAAGCATACGAAGAGTCTACCCAATACACTCCAATCTTGTTCCTTGTTACACACTCTGTCGACATTCACGAACAACTTAAGACGTTCCAAGTGTCACTGAACTCGACAAATCCAGTAAAACTTAACCCCTTTACTGTCTCAAAAGGCATTGAGAAGAAAGTCGAGGAGCAGATTACCAAGTGTGCTCAAGTGGGTGACTGGCTCCTCGTCCAGAACATCCATTTAATGCCAGAGTGGATGCCGGAGCTGGAATCGTTGATTCAGTCTGTGCAGAAGCCGAACACCCACAAAAAGTTCCGGGTATTCTTCACTTGTATTCAAATGGATGACTGTAGCAGCCATCTGCTCCGCAAGTCGATCAAGGTGGCCTTACAACAGCCCACTGGTATTAAGAAACGCATCGAACGTCAGATCAATGATATCGAAAAAGATAAAGATGGGGGCTTCAAACGCTCGAACACCAATGGAAACTTCCACAAGAACATGTTTTTCGGCCTTGCTTACTTCTATTCTATCCTCGATGGACGAAAAGAGTACGGTACACTTGGCTGGAACGTTTTCTCTGGCTTTGATTCGAGCGATTTCGAGATCAGCATGCTGCAACTATACGAAGTCATTAAAAAGGAAATCAGTGACCCTGAAGCCACGGTAAATATGCTGAAGTATCAAATCGGTCAATTGAACTTTGGAGGCAAAATCCATAGGAAAGAAGATATGAGGAAGCTGATGGCTCACTTGGAGGACCTTATCAACCTGGAATACGCTTTGTTCATAAAAGAAGCTGATGCCGATGAAGACCGTTCACATTTTGGTTTCCCCCCGGAAAATTGTGAGATGCACC
>Ga0115008_10001616_pt1 | contig 18408 bp, 13 predicted proteins | sample FraStrMetagenome_FD_87164 | JGI IMG/M metagenome (GOLD analysis project Ga0115008, IMG submission 87164) | Marine eukaryotic phytoplankton communities from Arctic Ocean - Fram Strait ARC3M Metagenome | ecosystem: Environmental > Aquatic > Marine > Oceanic | place: Fram Strait | collected...
CCTGGAGGTCATACTTCAAGTTATGTGCTACCTTTTCAATCGTTTGAGATTCGAAGAATGGCCTGAACTCTTCAACAATCGACTTAGCGTCGTCGTAATTATGAGGAATAGCTACATAGTAAGCTTCTCTTTCTTTAAAGGAAAAGGAAATTCCAATTACGTTCGCATGACGAGCAACAATGTTGTCAGTTTCAGTATCAAAACAAACGGATTTTTGCTTTAACAATAAGTCAAGTAATTCTTTGCGTTCCTCTGGCTTGGTGATCAAATGATAACTCGCCTTTTCCGTAGCTAAGGTTTTAAATTCAGTCGTCTCTCTAGGTTCTTGCTGCTCTACTAAACTTTGCGCACCGAACAAATCCAACTGAGGAGAACTACTTCCGCTAGAAACAGGTGCGACAGCTTTAACAATGATATCCTCTCCCAAAACCCTTCTTGCTAAATTCCGAAATTCAAGTTCTGTAAAAACTTCTTTAATCTTATCAGCATCAAACGGTGAAACGACTAAATCTTCTTCGTGTAATTCAACATCAACATCGATAATTATCGTTGCTAAAGATTTCGACATCATGCCTTGCTCTGCAAAATTTTCAATGTTTTCCTTCTGTTTTCCTTTAAGTTGATCACTGTTCTCGATAATTCCCTCAACAGAATCATACAACTTCAAAAGTTTTGATGCTGTTTTAGCACCTATTCCAGGAATTCCAGGGATATTATCCGCGGCATCACCTTGCAGACCAAGAACATCAATCACCTGTTCAACTCTTGCCACGTCAAAACGTTCACAGATTTCCTTTACACCCCAAATTTCGGCAGGATTTCCACCTCTTCCCGGTCTGAACATCATAGACTTCTCAGTCACCAATTGTCCAAAATCCTTATCCGGCGTCATCATAAATGTTGTGAATCCTTCTTTTTCAGCTTGAACAGCCAAGGTTCCAATTACGTCATCCGCTTCATACCCATCAACCTGAACTATAGGTATATTAAATGCGGCAATAATATCCTTTATTGGTTGAATCATTGAGATGATTCCCTCGGGCGTTTCATCTCGATGAGCTTTGTACTCTGGAAATTCATCCTTTCTAGTTGTGGATCCTCCTGGAGGGTCAAAAACCACAGCAAGATGGGTTGGTTTTTCATTCTTGATTATGTCGATTAATGAGTTTGTAAATCCAAAAGCCGCAGAAGTATTCTGTCCCTTAGAGTTTATTCTAGGGTTCTTTGCAAATGCAAAATAGGCACGGAAAATCAATGCATATGCATCGATAAGAAAGAGTTTTTTATCGAGTTCCGGAGTAATCATAATCAACTATTAATAGGTGTTTCACCAATTTTCGGCAAGGCTTCTAAAATAGGAATAAATCGGGTGATGCGACAATTCACATCCATGAAATCTCACGAATAACAGAGAAAGATATCAACAAGAAAAACAACAGATGCTTAGTCCTAATTCCAGCTTGTACCTTCCTTAGAATCTTTAACTACGATTCCTGCACCGGCAAGTCCGTCACGTATTTTATCAGATGTTGACCAGTCTTTATTTGCTCGTGCCTCCTGACGCAAGTCAAGAATTAAATCCATGACTGGATCTAGGCGAGATTCGCCAGATTCGGAACTTTTTGCAAGTCCTAAAATGTCACGAACGAACACCTTCATTTCAGTTTGAAGAAGACTCAGATCTGCAGCTGAGATTGTCGCCTTTCCATCCTTCGTTGAATTGATAAATTTAACTGCATCAAATAAATGTGATACCAAAATTGGAGCATTGAAATCATCATTCATTGCTTCATAGAACTTAGCTACCAGCCCTTCAACATCGACAGATGATGAATCAGAAGAAGTCAACGACATCAAACTGTCCATGGCTTCTATAAGTTTCGCATACCCTTTTTCAGATGCATTGAGTGCTTCTGAGGTGAAATCCAGTGTGCTTCGATAATGTGCTTGCATCATGAAGAAACGAACAACCATTGGGTCATATGCCTTTTCAAGAAGATCGTTTTCACCTGAGAAGAGTTCTGCTGGTAATAAACTATTACCGGTAGACTTACTCATCTTTTTACCGTTGAGCGTCAACATATTTGTGTGCATCCAATGTCTCACTGGTGCTATTCCACAACCAGCGGTACCTTGTGCAATCTCACACTCGTGATGAGGAAATTTCAAATCCATTCCTCCACCGTGGATGTCAAACTGTTTCCCTAGATATTTTGTACTCATCGCTGAACACTCTAGGTGCCATCCTGGAAAACCAATCCCCCAAGGAGATGGCCACTTCATAAGGTGCTCATCAGAAGCATTTTTCCAAAGTGCAAAATCTAATGGGGCGCGTTTTTCATTTTGACCATCTAATTCACGGGTGTTCGTTAGAAGATCTTCAATTTTCCTCCCCGAAAGCTCACCATATGGATGTGACTCATTGTATTTCTCAACATCGAAGTAAATAGAACCATTCGATTCATAAGCGAATCCGTTATCAAGGATAGCTTTAATCAATTCTATTTGCTCAATGATGTGACCTGTGGCAGTTGGCTCAATGTCTGGAGCTATTGCATTAAATTGATTCATGACATCATGAAAATCGATCGTGTATTGTTGCACAATTTCCATTGGCTCTAGTTGTTCTAGCCGTGCCTTTTTTGCAATCTTATCCTCACCTTGATCCGCATCATCCACAAGGTGACCCACATCGGTGATGTTGCGTACATAGCGTACTTTATATCCCAAATGATTGAGATAGCGATAAACAAGATCGAATGAAATGAAAGTTCGACAGTTACCCAAGTGTACATTGCTATAGACAGTTGGCCCACATACGTAGAAACCAACAAATCCTTCGTTTAGTGGAATAAAAGTTTCCTTTGTTCCGGTCAAGCTGTTGTAAATGGATAATTGTGCTGCTTCTGCTTTCATTTTTGAATCGTATTTCTAACAAATATAACTAAAGCGTGAGTTTGATATTCAACTCTTTAAACTGTTCTTCATTCAATGGTGATGGTGCATCAATCATGACATCACGACCACTATTGTTTTTTGGGAACGCGATGTAATCACGGATAGATTCCGATCCACCCATTGTCGCGACTAAACGATCAAGTCCAAATGCCAAACCACCATGAGGAGGTGCACCGTATTCAAAGGCTGACATTAAGAAACCAAATTGGGCTTCTGCTTCTTCTTTTGAGAAACCTAGTAAATCAAACATGCGTGACTGAATATCACGATCATGAATACGAATAGATCCACCACCTAGTTCAACTCCGTTCATTGCCAAATCATAAGCATTAGCGCGTACTTTCCCTGGATCGGTATCGATCAAATGCATGTCTTCCGGCTTAGGAGAAGTAAATGGATGATGCATCGCATGATAACGCTCTGATTCTTCATCCCACTCTAAAAGAGGAAAATCTACAACCCATAATGGTTTGAATACTTTCGGATTTCTCAACCCAAGCTCATCTCCCATATGCAAACGCAATTCATTCATTTGCTTTTGAACTTTAGCGAGATCACCGCTTAAAACCAAAATTAAATCCCCTGGTTTAGCGTTCGCAGCTTCCGCCCATTTAGCAAGATCCTCTTGAGAATAGAACTTATCAACTGATGACTTAAATGTCCCATCTTCATTGCAACGCATGTAGATAAGGCCTTTACATCCAATTTGCGGACGACGTACCCAATCAGTTAATTTATCTAATTGCTTTCTTGTATAAACTGCACATTGTTCTGCATTAATGGCAAGCACAGCTTCCGCATCATCAAAAATTCCGAATCCTCGACCTTTCGTTACCTCATTGAAGTCAACGAATTCCATCCCAAAACGAATATCTGGTTTATCAGAACCGTATCGTGTCATTGCTTCTGCATATGTCATTCTTGGAAATTCTTCTCCAAGATCAACTCCTTTTACTTCAGTAAATAAGTGTCTGATCATTCCCTCGAATGTCGTCAAAACATCTTCTTGATCTACGAATGTCATTTCGCAATCAATCTGCGTAAATTCAGGTTGACGATCTGCTCGTAAATCTTCATCACGGAAACATTTCACGATTTGATAGTAACGGTCAAGTCCTGAAACCATCAATAACTGCTTGAATGTTTGTGGTGACTGAGGCAACGCATAAAACTGTCCCTCATTCATTCTACTTGGAACAACAAAATCTCTTGCTCCTTCAGGAGTCGATTTGATTAGCATCGGTGTTTCTACATCTACAAAATCAACCGAATCAAGATACTTTCTAGTCTCAAGAGCTACTTTATTTCTTAGTCGAAGTTTCTCCTGAACTGGATTTCTTCTCAGATCCAAATAACGGTATTGTGCTCTGAGCTCTTCCCCTCCATCCGTATCATCTTCAATCGTAAATGGTGGAGTTTTTGACGCATTAAGAACCGTCAATTCACTCACCTTAATTTCGATCTCTCCGGTAGGGATATTCATGTTTTTACTAGAGCGCTCAATTACTTCACCCTCGACTTGAATAACAAATTCACGACCGAGTTTGTTAGCTTCGTCCGTCAATTTAGCGTTGTCCTCTGAATTAAAGTTCAATTGAGTTATTCCATAGCGATCTCTAAGATTAACGAAGGTTAAACCTCCCATGTCTTTTGAACGCTGAACCCATCCAGCAAGTTTAACCGTTTGTCCAATATGTGATGTGCGTAATTCTCCGCAAGTATGTGATCTGTACATGTATCTAAATTATTCCTGCAAAAATAGGGATTTCTTACATGCTTAGAGCTTGAATTTGCGATAGTTTGAAGGGAAATAGATGATTATTAATCTATTCAATCCTGCGAATTAACTATTACTCTTAATTTCGTTCCTCATATCCCTCTGGATATTATGCAGCAAAGTCGATTGTTACATTTCCTTGATCAGAACAAGTATTTACTCGTTTTTACGGGTATTCTAGTAATCTATGGCTTTAATTTATTTATCGATGTCATGGATGTAGATGCGGCTCAATACGCTTCAATTTCCATGGAAATGTCCATGAATGGCAGTTACCTCGAGGTCTATCATAGGAATATGGATTACCTGGACAAACCGCCGCTTTCCTTTTGGATGTCTTCTGTCAGCTTCCTCATATTTGGTGTAAACAATTTCGCGTACAAGTTGCCGGCCCTTCTACTTACATTACTTGGGCTATACAGTACATTTAAGTTTACACGATTATTTTACTGTCATAAGACAGCTTTGTTTGCTACACTCATCCTCTCTTCGACACAAGGAATGTTTCTGATGACCAACGATGTCAGAACAGATACTAGTCTACTCGCATTCGTAATCTTTTCTGTTTGGCAATTGATTCTCTTTGTTCAGCGCTCTACTTGGATAAATTTAATTCTCGGTTTCGTCGGAGTTGGATTGGCAATGCTGGCCAAGGGCCCAATTGGGATTGTAGTAGTCGCTGCGGCATTGGGTACTCATTTAATTATTAAGAAGGAATGGAAACATATCTTCAAGTGGCAGTGGATTGTGGGCTTGATCATTGTGGTTCTCCTCCTCGCTCCTATGACCTACGGTCTGTACACGCAGTTTGATCTTCACCCTGAAAAATTCGTTTATGATTTACAAGGTCCTTCTGGTCTAGAATTCTTTTACTGGACCCAAAGCTTTGGTCGAATTACTGGCGATAGCGCCTGGCAAGATGATTCAGGGTTCTTCTTCTTTTTTCATTCAATCCTTTGGGACTTCCAACCTTGGATTCTTTACCTGATATTGAGTTTAGCTGGAGGTTTGATCGCATTTATTAAGAACAAAAAATTGAATTCTCCGGAATACATCTCGCTTGGTGGTTTCCTTGTTATTTTTATCGCTCTTTCTCTATCTAGATTCAAGCTACCCCATTACATCTTCGTTACCTTCCCTTTTGCGGCTATTTTTGCTGCTAGGTTCTTGTTAGGCTTAACAGATAAACAGCACTGGCTCTTATATGTCCAAGGCTTTTTCAATTCACTTTTTTGGATCGTAATTGTCGTTACATTAACATTACTATTTCCGGCAACGAACATTTTTCTTCCAATTGTTTTGGTTGCCTTATTTGCACTTTCGTGGTACTTTCTCATCAAACAAAACTCACTCACGAATCGACTCTTCTTTAGTGCAATTACTACCATCATTGGATTCAATCTTGTACTTGCGTCTCACTTCTACCCACAGCTAGTTGGAGACTATCAAGCAGGTGGAAATGTTGGGAGAATGATTAAGGAAAAAGGTGCGGAACTTGACAAATTTGTCTATTTACACGTTCATGAGCACTCAATAGACTTCTACCAAGAAGGGATTTCTGAAGGTATCAATATCTGGGATATTGAAGGTCTCGAATCTGGTGTGTGGATCTATACGAATGAGGAAACCTATGAGAAAATTCAGCGCGATAACCTGCCTTGTAAACTTGTAAAAGAATTCAACGATTTTCCAGTAACACAATTGAAAATTCCATTCCTATACAAGGAGACGCGCGAAGAAAACGTAGACAAAGTCTACTTACTAGAACGAATTTAATCCATAGCCGGTTTGGGGCAAACAGCTATACTACATAGGGATATTTCCATGTTTCCTTTTCGGTTGTGATTCAGATTTATTCTCCAACATTTTAAATGCTAGAATCAACTTTGATCTAGTCTCCTCAGGTAGAATTACTTCATCAACAATTCCTCGCTCGGCTGCGCGATACGGATTCGCAAACTCAGCTGCATATTCCGTTTCTTTCTCCGTCCACTTCGCCGCAGGATCATCAGAAGACTTAATCTCTCTTTTGAAAATGATTTCAGCTGCACCTTTCGCTCCCATCACCGCAATCTCGGCAGTAGGCCATGCAAAATTGAAATCTGCTCCAATACTTTTAGAGTTCATTACATCAAATGCTCCACCGTATGCCTTACGAGTTATCACCGTAATTCTAGGAACTGTTGCTTCTGAGAAAGCATAGAGTAATTTTGCTCCATGAGTGATAATTCCGTTCCATTCCTGCTCAGTTCCAGGTAAGAATCCCGGCACATCTTCGAGCACCATCAGCGGAATATTAAATGCATCACAGAATCGCACGAATCGTGCTCCTTTTCTTGATGCATCAATATCTAAAACTCCTGCCATAACAGAAGGTTGATTTGCGATTACTCCGACCGTTTTACCCTCCAATCGAGCGAAGCCAACTACAATATTCTTTGCAAAATCAGCGTGCACTTCTCTAAACGAATTGTCATCGATAATTGCATCAAGAACTTTTACCATGTCGTATGGCAAGTTACTGTTATCAGGTAGGATCGATTTAATTGCGCTATTCTTCGCTTCACTAAATTCAAATTGCGAAGGATTCGGCGCTAATTCTTGCGAGTTCTGTGGCATGTACGTTAAAATATCTCGCACTTGTTTGATCACCTCAACATCATTCGCTGCTGTAAAATGATTGACTCCTGATTTCTCGGCGTGCGTTTTAGCACCCCCTAAATCTTCTGAAGAAACTTCTTCATGCGTCACTGTTTTTACAACATTAGGACCTGTGACAAACATATAAGATGTGTCTTCAACCATGAAAATAAAATCAGTCAATGCCGGAGAATAAACTGCTCCACCAGCACATGGCCCCATCACGACACTCAATTGAGGAATAACGCCTGATGCCTTGGTATTTCTATAAAAGATATCTGCATATCCAGCTAAGGAAACCACACCCTCTTGAATTCGTGCTCCTCCTGAATCATTCAAGCCAATTAGCGGTGCTCCATTTTTCATTGCAAGATCCATCACACGGCAAATCTTATCTGCGTGAGTTTTCGAAAGTGAACCACCGAGAACCGTGAAATCTTGAGAGAAAACGTAAATGGGACGACCGTGTATAGTTCCATAACCGGTAACCACACCATCTCCAGGAAATTTATTCTTATCTAAACCAAATGCAGTGGATTGATGCTCGACAAACATTCCAATTTCCTGAAACGACCCTTCATCCATCAACAATAGGATTCGTTCGCGAGCGGTAAGCTTACCCTTCTCGTGTTGACGTTCTATTCTATCCGCACCACCTCCTAATTTTGAAGCAGCTCGCTTATCAATTAACTGTTGATTTTTGTCCATGATCGCTGGCTTTAATATTATCAGGACAAAGATAATTTAATCATCGAATTTCGTATATAGTTTGGAATGAACTCCTGCTATGGGACAATTTCCATTGTTGTGTACTTATTAATAGACTTGTAGAGATCTGTAACATCTTTATTCGTCAAGGAAATACACCCCAAAGTCCAATTTGTCCGTGAAGAGATTAAATCATCTGCGCCTTCAGGAACACCGTGTATTCCAATTTCGCCGCCAATAGTTGCACCATCTTCAATAGTACCGTCTGCACGGCGAGCCCTAAAACGTCTCCACGATTCTTCGTTGGGGTAATCGACCCAAATAAAATAAGACCAACTCTTGTGTGGGTACATGCTTCTAATTCCGAATTCACCCTCTGGAGTGCATCCATCACCTTCTTGGTGCTTGTCATCAATCTCGTTGAAGCCAAACACGCATGGATAAGTTATTAGTAAAGAGTCTTTGTAAAATACTTGCAAAGTATAAGCTGATTTATCTATAAGTATTTTCAAATCTTTTTTTTGAAATCCACCATTTCTAGTGATTTCTTGTAACGATAATTGAGGCTCTTCGTCATTTGCTGTTAACACTTGATCTGGATCAGATTGAGCGCAGGCGTAAAAGGAACAAATCGCTAATAATAGGATGGTTAAATTTCTCATAGGTGATTGTTTGTTTCTATATAATGCGAATAAAATGAAAAGTCACAAGCATTAAGCCAAAATTGCGATCTCAGTAAATAGTCGTAATTTGCGCCGACCTAATATAAAGATATGATTTCAAAGCTTTCCATCTTGATTCCTGCATACAATGAATCAGCGACCATTCACCTCATTTTGGATAAAATTGGTGACGTTGAGCTGATGAATGGAATCGAGAAAGAGATAATTATTGTGAATGACTGTTCGACTGACGATACATTTGCAGTACTTGAAAAATATGTCGCGGCTCATCCGGAAATGAATATTCAGCTACATCAGCAACCTAAGAATATGGGTAAAGGGGCTGCGATTCACAGAGGAATCGAACTTGCTACTGGTGAGTACTTGGTTGTTCAGGATGCAGATTTAGAGTACGATCCTCGAGAATACAATGAATTGTTGCAACCTGTACTTGAGGGCTTTGCTGACGTTGTTTACGGATCACGGTTTTTAGGAAATAAGCCACACCGAATATTATTCTATTGGCACTCGCGTGGAAACAAGTTCTTGACGAATCTGTCAAACATGTTCACGAATTTGAACCTTACAGACATGGAAACATGCTATAAGCTTATCAATACTGAAATAGCACAAGGTCTATACCTTAAAGAGAAGCGTTTTGGTTTCGAACCAGAGCTTACTGCAAAATTGGCTCGAAATAAAAAACTACGTATCTACGAAATCGGTATCTCCTATTATGGGAGAACCTATGAAGAGGGTAAGAAGATAGGTTGGAAAGATGGTTTTAGAGCGATCTATTCGATTGTTAAATACAACGTCTTTTCGAGAAGAGCTACTAAGAAGAAGTAATCACACTATCTACTTCCTAGATAGATCCCTTTGCCTTTAATTCCAAGTACTTATTAATTGTATTAATCGACAATTCTTCAGGTAACGTTAATACTGTCTGAATTCCATTCTTTCTGAGCTCACGAGCTATTCTTGACTTCATTGAAATCATACGCTCGGCCACTGTAGACTGATAGACATCTTGAATCGATTTCGATGGCTCGTATGCTAAATCTTGCAGGTCGCTATTCTGGAAAAACACTACTACCAGCACATGCTTCTGATTTAATCTTCGAAGCATTGGTATAGCCCTACGCATTGCGAATTCAGTTTCAAAGTTGGTAAACAACATCAACAAAGATCGTGACTTTACTGTTCGACGAATCGATTGGTATAAAACATCGTAATTACCTTCCTTATAAAGCGTTTTCTGATTAAAAAGTGACTCCTGGATCAAACGCATCTGAGCACCTCCTCTTTCTGCGGGAATTAGTGTTCCGATTTTATCAGAGAAAGTAATGAGACCTGCTTTATCACTTTTTCGGAGTGCAATATTCGAAAATACTAACGATGAATTAATTGAATGATCAAGGAGAGAGAGTCCATTGAACTCCATCTGCATACTTCGACTCTTGTCAATTATACAATAGATACTTTGAGACTTTTCTTCTTGGTACTGATTAACCATTAGCTCGTTTCTTCGGCTTGTTGCTTTCCAGTTAATCCATTTAGGTTCGTCGCCCTGAATATAATTCTTGATCTGTTCGAACTCACTATTATTTCCGAGTCGACGAATCTTCTTAATTCCGACACTCGTTTTCTGCTGTTGAAATACTAAAAGTTCGTATTTCTTCATTTGTAACACCGATGGGTAAACGTCTATTTCCTGAGAAATGTTAATGTCCACTCTTCTAGAAGCCATGAAGAATATTGAACGAATTATAATGAATACATCGCCAAATAAGAAAGTTCCTCTTGATTTTGGAGTAAAAATATACTTGAACTCCTTGCTAGAACCTCCCATCAATGTTCCAGTCAACTCAGTCGACCGATCTTGCATTTCCACAGGGTAACCCTCGATCATTGTGAAATTAATGACTTGACTTGTTTCGTTGGTTACAATCAATGAAACAGGATTGTCATCCCCAAGATTAAGGCGGCTATTCACATTCCGTTGAACGGATAATGGTTCTTTTGCTGAAAATACTAGCAATACATCAATAAGCGTCAGCCCAAACATTGAAGCCAAAACGACATTCGCTACAAATTGTAGGGACGGAATTGAGTATGTCACAACATACAAGACGATCACAGCGCCGAACACTGCAAAAAACCATCTGGTTAAATATATATTCCCTAATGTTTTCAATAGACCTTATTATCTTGGTACTTCGATTGTTTTCACGATTTCATCTACTACATCCTCTACACGTACACCTTCCATTTCTGCCTCAGGAGTTAAGATCAATCGATGGTTCATCACATGGACGGCTACATATTGAATATCTTCTGGTGTTACAAAATCACGCCCACGGATAGCAGCTATCGCCTTGGATGCTCGAATGATTGAAAGTGATGCTCTAGGCGAACCACCTAAGTATATTTTTCCGTGATTTCTTGTTTTATGAGTTATTGCAGCGATATATTTTACCAAATTATCTTCTACAATTATTTTCTCAACTTCCATTTGAATCTTCTCAATGTCACTAGCGCTGAATACTGCTAAGATGTCATCGAGAGTCGGTGTTTTAATGTTGTTTTTGTAGCGTTGCAAAATCTCCTCTTCTTCATGAAGTTCAGGATAATCGAGTTTGATTTTAAACAAGAATCTATCCAATTGGGCTTCTGGAAGATTGTACGTTCCTTCTTGATCAATCGGATTTTGTGTTGCAACAATTAAGAACGGGAACCCCATCTTGTAGCACTCTCCATCATAGGTAATTTGACGTTCTTCCATCACCTCAAACAGCGCTGCTTGAGTCTTCGCAGGTGCTCGGTTAATCTCATCAATCAACACAATGTTTGAGAAAATTGGTCCTTTCTTAAAGGTGAACGAAGTATCCTTCATGTTAAACACAGATGTTCCAATTACATCAGAAGGCATCATGTCCGGTGTGAATTGAATCCTTGCAAAGTCCACGTTAAGCGACTTAGCCAAAACTTTCGCCGATAATGTTTTTGCCACTCCAGGAACTCCCTCTAAAAGAATGTGTCCATTTGCAAAAATACCCGTCATCAATAAATCAACCATCTCGACTTGACCGATGATGTATTTCGCTAATTCGTTGCGAACATCATTCACTTTTTGGGCCACCCATAAAAGCTCTGTATTCTTTCTTTCAAAACCGTATGATTCTGTCGTAGGAGCAGATGATTCCACAATTGGAGTCACTGATTCCTCGGTTAACTCTTCCAATTCCTCTTCAGGAGTCTTTTTAACATCATCATTGGTTGGCATATAAGATGAGTGATCATCCTTTTTGTCTGTGTTCTCTGGATTGTTTTCGTCTATCATAAGTCGTTCATATGAAGTTTGGATATAAAGCGCTCGAACTGTTTGCGGTCGAAATTGCTTAAGTCCCAATAATTAATAATCAGTGAGTTGTTGTTTCTAAAAGTAATAATAACGCCCGTTTTTCTACTTTCCACATTGAGCAAATCCGGTCTGTGAAACTCCTTCTTTTGAGCAAAAGTTGTATAGTGTATAATCTTATCCTTTGATACTATCAGGTATGGTTTAGAAAGTCTCAAGATTCCGAGCACAAGCAGCACGGAACCAATTGGCCATAAAACAATACCTATCCCTGCTGCACTAACGAGGAGATACAGGCCAATAAGAATCAAGGCTATCCCTCCTAGGATATACAATGATGGTAACCACATTGATCTTTTGAAGACCATTTCCTGTGCTTGTAATCGGTCATTGAAGTCATCCGATATAATTCCAACTCTGCGATAGAATTGATACTTCTCCTTGGTGATTTGAGCAACAAACTGCTCTGAAACCTGACTTGCCTCTTTTGTTTCATAGGCCTGAACAAGTTTTTTGATTTCTTGAATATCCGTATCGCTCTTCTCGGCTAATATCAATAACTCACGATCCCCTACTCGATGGTACAGGTCAACAAAGAAGTAACGATGAACCGTATCATAGAAGTTTTTCTTTTGGACCTGTAACAGACCGTATGGATTTCTTTTCGCAAAGTAGATTGATGTAATTGTTTCTGCAAAAGCAAGCGTCATATCCTTGCGCTTAGGAATAAACTGAACAATCGGACGAGTTCTTTTTGAACGGAAAATAATGAACAGAATCAATCCTAAGATTGTCAGCAACAGCGCTATTAAAAGCGTAGGATTCTTAAAGATTAACTGCAAGTAGCTATCGTCGTTCTTGAGGTCTTTGCCACTTTGATCATCGGTATCATAGTTTCCATAATCGTCGCTCCTTCTACCGAGCTCAAGCATGTAGATATCATTGTCTCTTGGAATGTTATTCAGACAATATGCGGCGTACTTAAAGCCGGGTATTCTTTTTACCTGATAATTTTGAAACATGCTTGGAGTGGCATGTAAATAAACGAATCCTTTTCCATGCTTAACACGAACAAAATTCGGCATTTCCATAAATGAGGAAAGTCCCACATACTCTTCATCGAAATCAAGTTCACCAAACGCCCACCAATCTTTCGCAATAGTGTCATTCTGATACAAATTGATCATGTTGAATTTCTTGTTCTCAACAAATACATTTACTTCTTCAGAATAGTCTGATCGGTACTCAAATGAATTGAAGAGCTTTGGGAATAGATTTTCAGTGAGGTTTTCAAAGGCTAGAAAAAGCTCAGAACCTTCATGAACGTCGCTTAAGATTGAATCCATTTCCTTGTTTTTCAACTGAAATATATTCCCAACGAACATGTATGTTTTAGGATTTTCATCTGCATCCGTAATTGAATCTAGCCCAATCCAATCTTCGACCACTTCAATGTGTTTGTTCGTGTCCAAATGCGATTGTGCAAGTGCAGTAAACATATATAAGCCCAAAGGGTTTTTATCATCCAATAGGTATTTCTTATTCCAATTTGAGGAGACGAACGATACCTTTTTTACAGGTGCATCAGGGTTATCCGAACCTTCGCCTGAAGAGAATAACCATACCATCAAAAGCATAAAGCAAATGATTCCGATCAACAATCCTATCCTTCCTTGCTTACTCATTAACAGGATCTAAGGATTGATAATAACTCTCTAATGTCGGTTGGAGTGTATTAAACACGTCACGATTGATCTCATACTCTCCATACCAAACTAAGTCATAGATTCGCACGCATTCTGCAAAAACGTGACGGTTTGGGCGTTTACGCATCTCGTTCAGGTAGTGATGATTGGTTTTATCCTTCTTCCAATGCACCCATGATTTACGTATGAGTTCTTTTAAAATAAAGGTAAAATAGATTCGAACACACTCGCGATAATCACCACTTTCCATTGCCGCCTCTAAACGAAGTTCAAGCTCCGTTTTACTGATCACCTCAGGGTTCCAATCGTTCTCAACATCCACGATCACTTTCTTATTCGGAGCTTTAGAATTCTTGAATATCAAATAGGCAATAAACAATACAGCTGCTGCGATTAGAATGAATAGTAAAACTTTCCAAATAACTGAATTTGTAAGATCCGGCGCATCTAAATCGAGATCAGGTGTCGAGATATCCGGTGCATCAACATCCGGCAGTTCAATTGGCTTTGGGGGTGCCACATCCGGATCATATTGAACAGTTCCGTTACCACCACCACGATCATAGCCTTGATATCTTTCCTGACGATCGCGTTGAATTTGCTGTGGACTGTAGCTTAAACCATGTCCACCACCATAGCTTCCTCCACTGCTACTGCTGCCGCTTCCACTGCCACTAAAGGCGTCATCATCATCGTCCATCTCGGCAGGATAGGAACCATACCATTCCTCTGGTCCTCTATAACCTTCTTTCTTGCGGTAATCAAGATAGTCCTTTTCTGACTTCCAGATTGTGGTTTTCTTATCAGCTAAGCCTTCCTGGGCATTCGCAAATACAGGAGTTATAAAAAGCGCTATGTAGAAAATCCATTTACTCAAAGTCGACACTAGTTTCCTTAGTTCTACTTCGCTTTCCGAACTTTTTAAACGCATTTTTCAGTCCGTTCGCTTCAGTTTTCTCTAGCTCTGAATAGTAACCAAATGACATCGTAATAAAGAGTAATGGCAATAAAAAGAGCATAAATAAAACATACACAAGTTGTCGAAGCACATTCGCCCAGAACATATAATCATCCGTATATATTTGCGCTATTCGTTTCGTGAAATCCGCAACCATATCAAGCACATCCCTCACCATTGGCTCATTTGACCAGCCGTCGTGAATACTAAATACAAATGCGATAGGCTGCATCATAATCACTGTTAAGCCGATTAAGATTAGCAATACCAATAATGACTTTCCATAGTGCTGTGCGCTGTATTTAAACCCTCTCTTAAATCGAACGCCAAACTTCTCATCATCTAATCCAGCAGCGGCTCCATTCAGCATAAAAAAGGGCATCACAGACACCGCGAGCATCAATCCCCAAGAGGGCAAAGTCATGATAAGAAGCATTAGAAAAATATTCGCCAGCCAAATTCCGAGAAGTCGTTTTCCCACAAAAGCAAAGAAGCTTTTCCATGAAAACTCTTCACCGATGGTGTTGACACTCCACAATACTGCAGTTAGCATCAAAGCGAATATGAAAGTCCAAACAACGACCATGAAGACGTCCTGTAGATTATGATAACCGTAGCCAATCATTAATTCGAGTTGAGCCGACCAATCATACCAATATTGTTTCTGCTGTAAATCATAGTGATTTATGTCTTGTAACCAAACAGCCGCAATCACCAATGGAAAAACAATTAAGAAAATAATCTTAGTGAACTTCTTAAACTGAAGTCGATACATTCGAAACGAATCCGCAATAATATCACCCACTGATCTAATCTTATCAAATCTAAAGGTTGTCTTGGGCTTGAAATTTTCAACTGGTTCCTGGTACACTAGTTCCGGATATTTCCTAGCGACATAAATCGGATAGAACACATAGAAAAAGAGGATCAATGCAAATGAGAAAATAATAATTGCCCATTTAGACCAATCAGGTAGTATTTGATAATTGGCCGTCACAAAGCTTTCCAAGAATCCCGCTGCGATTATAAACGGAACTAGGCTCAACATAATTTTCAACCCACGTTTTGTGGAGAGTTGCAATGATTGTATTCGTGTATAACTCTTAGGAAAAAGAAGTCCATTTCCAGCTGTAATACCAGCACCTCCGGCAAGAACAATTGCTGAAATCTCGAACGATCCGTGAATCCAAATTCCTAAAAAACTCGTCACTAGTAGTCCTTTCGTATGAAAGAAATACTGAAAAGTACCGAGCATAACTCCGTTGTAGAACATCAGCATATGTGTCCCAAGAGTAAAAAAAAAGCCAACAAAGAATGTCAGAAACGCGACCTTTAAATTGTTCGTTGTGATGTTAATGAACATGGCCAGTTGGTCATCGTCCTCGTAAATAGCAAGCGGGTTCAGATTGGCAATATTCTCATTCGTAACATCAACATAACCCTGTCCCAAAACCACCGATGCAAAATTAGGGTCAAGATGCGTGGTTACCGCGCCAATCAAGGCATAAATGATAAAAGCCACTAGCGCAAACAGTAAGTTTTTTCTTGATCGATAAATCTCTAGTGGCAGCGAAACCTTCCAGACAGAGATGAATTTCTTAAATGACTCGCCTTTTTGTTTGTGTACGCCTGTAAAGACCTTTTGAGCCAATTGATTTAAGTAAACCCGAACAGTTCTGCGACGATAAAACGTTTGTGCATAGCTCAAATCATCGGTGATGTCCATGTATAAATCACTTAATTCCTCAGGGTCCTGAGATTGTGATTCGTACACTTGTTCAAAGCGATTCCACTTCTTTTTATTTTGCTCTATAAATGAGGTTTCTTTCAATCCTTTCTGATCATTCTGATATAGGGTTAGTAAATATAACGGAATTATACGATCATTAAGGATTTAATGCGCGGAATTTCAGCGTCTCAGAAATCAGCGTATTTGTACTATTTCCGCTTCTTTCGTGCAAGCTCGAACTTGCCAATCTTAAGGAAAAAACCACCGCTTTTATCCTTAGTCGCCTTCGCAGTTTTAAATTCAACTTCAGATTTCATACGCTTGTTAAGTCTTGATGTGATACCTTGAATAGGATCAGTCATATGTTCAAAGCCGGTATATGCAACTTCCCCTTCTGATGCAGTCTCAGTTTCTACTACATTCTGTAGAGCACGTGAAATAGGCTCTAAATCAACTCCTTCTATGGTGTGAACGAGAAGTCGCAACTCTCTTTTTTCTAGCCTGGCCATCGTTGCACGTTGTGATTGAACTATTTTGGGATCGGGTTGAATTATGACTGGAATTGAATGATATTCATTTTTATCAGTTCCGATTTCTTGAGGTTCATTTATCTCTTCTGCAAGCTGTTGAGCAACGATATCCTCTTCTAATTTATCCTGATTTTGATCCGTTGATTCTTCTGTCGAATCGGTTTCTTTAGCAAAAGATGGTGTTTTCTCCGATTGGTTGTTGGTTAACAGGAAAAATGCAATTAACACACTTGCAGCTGCCGCTAAAGCAACATATGGCCATAGAGCAACAACCTTTCGCTTGAGGTCATTCTTTTCACTGTAAACAATTCCCAAATCTGGTTTCATTGTAACCGCGGCGAAAATTGCACGATCTTTTTCCAACTCAGGTTTTCCGACTATCACATCATCCAATTCAGATTTTTTCCCTTCTGAAAGAAGTTCCTCAACTTCGGCAATCATGAAATATTCCGCATTCTCAAGAATGATCACCTCATCCTCATCGCTTTGCTTTAACTCGAGTTTTTCATTCGGCGTCAGCAGATAGTCCTCCGAATCATAAACCGGCAGATCTTCATCCTCCATTTTCAATTCTGGATTCTCTTCCAAGAACACAAGAAGCAACGCAGTATCTTCTACTCCTAAATTTCCTTCTAGGTAGTCGAGATAAAATGCCTCATAATTGAATATGCTAATGCGTTCGGGTTTCATATTACGATATCTAACCTTTTTATGTATGTTTTTAATGCCTTTCGAGCTCTGAAGATATATACCTTCACTTGAGATTCACTGAGGTCAGTAATTTCCGCTATTTCCGTGTAGTTATACCCTTCATAATCCCGAAGGAGCACCACTGTTTTTTGTATTTCAGGTAATCGTTCTAAGGCTGACTGAAGAACTTCTTGTAAGCTAAATTCTATCGTCGGAGTGCTCGACTGTTCATATGCGTCTTGCATGTCTCCAGAGCGTTTTTCTTTCTTCACCCAATCAACAATCGCATGATAAGCTGTTGTAAACAAATAAGATTTAACCTTTTCGTATCGAACCTCTTCATGCTTTACCCAAACCTTGGTGAATGTCTCTTGCACAATATCCTTTGCAGACATCTCATTTCTAAGATGCTTCAACGCGAATCGGAAAATATTATCCGAGTATTCGTCAACTGCCAGGTTGTATTCTTTTGAAGTCATTCTGCCGTTTTCAGAGGTAAGACTTAAAAGTTACGGAAAAGTTACAGCTAACTTGAAAAAAGAATTGGACTTAGCTCAATATTGCCTTAATGCCAGGAAGCTCTTTACCTTCTAGGTACTCTAGCATCGCCCCCCCGCCTGTTGAAACGTAGCTAACTTTGTCAGCCAAATTGAATTTATTAATTGCTGCGACAGAATCTCCTCCACCAA
>Ga0115008_10001618_pt1 | contig 18397 bp, 14 predicted proteins | sample FraStrMetagenome_FD_87164 | JGI IMG/M metagenome (GOLD analysis project Ga0115008, IMG submission 87164) | Marine eukaryotic phytoplankton communities from Arctic Ocean - Fram Strait ARC3M Metagenome | ecosystem: Environmental > Aquatic > Marine > Oceanic | place: Fram Strait | collected...
ATTCTAAAACAAATAATTTTTTGGCTGCGGTTTATTTTCCATCAACAAGTTCAGCTTCGCAATCCAACGGAACAGTTTTTAACAGCGTTGGTGTGTCTTTTTTAGATGTCTCCACAGGAGAATATTTTATCTCTCAAGGCAATAGCGAATATGTAGATAAGCTCCTTCAAAATTTTAGACCAAGTGAAGTTCTAGTATCAAAACCCAACCGTAAAAAATACAATGAAGCTTTTGGGAATGATTTTCATGCCTTTTATTTAGAGGATTGGGTATTTCAAGATGATTATGCCAATGAAACCTTACTAAAACAATTTAATACTAAATCGCTTAAAGGTTTTGGTATTGAAGATTTATATGAGGGTATTGTTGCCTCAGGAGCAATATTGCATTACTTAGGTGAAACGCAACATCACAAATTACAACACATCACCTCTATTCAGCGCTTAACAAAAGGTGAGCATGTTTGGATGGATCGTTTTACAATTAAAAATTTAGAGTTATATCAATCTACCAATCAAAACGCAGTGACACTTATTGATGTGATTGATAAAACGATTTCACCTATGGGTGGACGATTATTAAAGCGTTGGTTAGCATTGCCATTGGTTAATATCGCGCAAATTAATAAGCGTCATGATGTTGTTGCCTATGTGAAATGCGATGTTGTTATGTTGGGTAAATTTCAGCAGCAATTAAAGCAAATTGGTGATATTGAGCGATTGATTTCAAAAGTGGCTACTGTTAAAATTACACCTCGAGAGGTTATTCAGCTTAAAAATGCTTTGGAAGCGATTGTACCAATTAAGGCATTAGCACTCACAACCAAAAATAAAGCATTACAACAGTTAGGTGAGCAAATGGATTCGTGCGAAGAATTACGCACTCGAATTAAAGCCACTTTAAATGAAGAAGCGCCAGTAAATATCTTAAAAGGGAATACAATTTCTTCAGATTTTTCTTCAGAATTAAAAGAACTCCGAGGTTTATCTGCTTCAGGAAAGAGCTATCTGGACAAAATGTTAGAGCGTGAAAGCGAACGCACTGGTATCACATCACTCAAAATAGCATCTAACAATGTGTATGGCTATTATATTGAAGTGCGTCACACTCATAAAGACAAAGTGCCCGAAGAGTGGATTAGAAAGCAAACCCTCGTAAGTGCAGAGCGTTATATCACAGAAGAACTCAAAGAATACGAAACCAAAATTCTGGGAGCAGAAGAGCGTATTTTAATGATTGAACAGCAGTTGTTTGGTGAGTTGGTGAATTGGATTATTAATTTTATTCAGCCTGTTCAGAAAAATTCTGTTTTGATAGCACAACTCGATTGCTTAACTGGTTTTGCACAACTGGCTATAGAAAACAGTTACACAAGACCAATCCTTACTGAAGGTTACGAACTCGATATCAAGAATGGTCGTCATCCAGTCATAGAAAAACAATTACCTCACGGTGAACCTTATATTGCTAATGACTTATATTTAGATAGAGAAGAGCAGCAAATCATTATGATTACTGGACCCAACATGTCTGGTAAGTCAGCAATTTTACGTCAAACCGCTTTAATTGTATTGTTAGCTCAAATGGGGAGTTTTGTTCCCGCTGAAATAGCAACTATTGGATTAACTGATAAGATTTTCACAAGAGTAGGTGCTAGCGATAATATCTCAATGGGAGAATCCACGTTCATGGTAGAAATGAATGAAACCGCTTCAATATTAAATAATATTTCAGATCGCAGTTTAGTGTTGCTCGATGAAATAGGTCGTGGAACCAGTACTTACGATGGTATTTCAATTGCTTGGGCAATTAGTGAGTATTTACATGAGCATCCAAGCAAAGCAAAAACATTATTTGCGACGCATTATCATGAGCTTAATGAAATGACTGAAACTTTTGATCGCATCAAAAATTTCAATGTCTCTGTAAAAGAATTAAAGGATAATGTTTTATTTCTTAGAAAATTAGTAGCGGGCGGAAGTAACCACTCTTTCGGAATTCATGTGGCAAAAATGGCAGGAATGCCTCAGCAAGTCATCCATCGGGCTAATAAAATATTGGTACAACTAGAAAAATCACATGCTACCAAAGAATTAACAGATAAGGTAAAAACTTTAAATGATGAAATGCAATTAAGTTTCTTTAATCTTGATGATCCGCTGTTAGAGCAGATAAAAGAAGAAATTGTCAATATTGATATTGATACATTAACACCAGTTGAAGCGCTTATGAAACTTAATGAAATCAAGCGTATGTTGTTGAAAAAGAAGCGTGCATAAAAAAAGTTAGATTTTTTTATTTAAAAGGCTTTGCTTTTCTGATAAAAGTCTTAAATTTGCCCTCGCAATACCGATAGCTATCGGGATTAAGTTCATTTAAATAATTGCTATAATGCGAAAGTAGCTCAGGGGTAGAGCATCACCTTGCCAAGGTGGGGGTCGCGGGTTCAAATCCCGTCTTTCGCTCTAAACCTAGTAAAAAATATATACCAAATATTTTAGTCAGCCGACTAAAATGCTGTAGTGTTAATCTCAAAGTTTTGAGAGTATTCACCTAGAAGCGCTGAAGTGGTGGAATTGGTAGACACGTTGGACTTAAAATCCAATGTCCCTTGGGACGTACGGGTTCAAGTCCCGTCTTCAGTACAGATGAAAAGTCGAAACGAAAGTTTCGACTTTTTTGGTTTTAAAATGTTCCCAAATGCTTCGCATTCAAGGAAACATTTTAAAACCAAAAAAGCGATTCATTTTTTTATGAATCAACTTTTCTCAAGATGTTGATATGGGACTCGACGGAGTCAATTCCAGTTTCAACCCATTAAAATTCCGAATGTTTGAATCAAAGATCCATTTTGAAACAAAAAAAAGACCTGATTTTCATCAGGCCTTTTTTTTTATTGACGAAGTTATGTAATTAGTTATCTTCTTTCAATTTGTCTGCAGCATTATTTAGTGCCTTAGAACCATCTTCTTTAGCTTTATCAGTAGCATCGTTTAATGCGTCTTTAGCATCATTTGCCATGTCTTCAGCACCTTCTTTTACAGAGTTTGCACCATCTTTGATAGCGTCTCCAGTGGCGTCAACAGCATCACCTGCAGCATCAACAGCATCATCAGCTCCTTCTTTTACAGCGTCAATACCATCTTCGATAGCATCTCCAGCAGTATCAGCAGCTTCTTCTAAAGCATCTCCTACTTTTTCAGTTGCGTTTTCTACTGCATCAGCAGCACCTTCAGCACCTTCTTTAGTCTCTCTACATGACGTTACAGACACTACAAGTGCCAATACCAATGCGATGTTTAAAATCAATTTTTTCATTGTAATAGTTTTAGTGTTAATTGTTGTTAATGTTCAAATGTAATGTGTAACTTAAATAAATCGTTAAAATTTTAACATTTCTAAAAAACGATAACCTTCAATCAATGAACTATATACGAATGTAATTCATGATTTGGACTACAGCTCCTTTACTTTTTTTGATGAATTTTAAGTTTTCCTCTCCTAATTCATTCCGATTTTCATTTGACTCTATTAGTGTATTTAACACACTTTGCAGTTGCTTATAGTCATGTATTGTTAAAACTCCTGCGTCTTTGATCATAGCAAATGCTTCTGGAAAATTTTTATAATTTTTACCAATAACTACAGGGATTCCAAAGGTTGCAGGTTCTAATATATTATGTAAACCAGTTTTTCCCATAGCACCTCCAATATATGCAATATCTGCATAACTATATATTTTTGAAAGCAATCCAATAGTATCAATAATAAATACATGATAATCGGCAAGCTTTTTGGCGGCTTTTTCAGAAAACAGAACTGTTGAAGCACTTAGTTTTGAACGAATAGAATGAATATGACTACCGGTCGTTTCGTGAGGTGCTATAATGAATTTTAGACGTTCTGAAGCATTAGTATTTATATAAGGAATTAGTAGTGCTTCATCCTCTTCCCATGAACTGCCTATAACGACACAAGTACTATCGCTTTTAAACTCTGCAATAAAATCAAGCGTGTTATTTTGCTCTATTTGATTAGAAACCCTATCATATCTCGTGTCACCAGATACTGTAACCGCATTATAACTTATGCTTTCGAGTAAAACTTTAGAATTTTCATCTTGGACGAAAATATGTTCAAAAGCAAATAATGCTTTGCGAAGCCTATTTCCGTAGAACTTAAAATACGATTGTTTTTTTCTGAAAAGTGCCGAAATCAAAATTGCTCTTTTGTTTTGATGCTTTAACTCTAGTAATAGATTAGGCCAAATGTCATATTTAACGAAGATGGTGAGTTCTGGATTTAAAAGTTTTATAAATCGTTTAGAATTCGCTTTTGTATCTAGAGGCAGATATACGACGACATCAGCAACGTTTGTATTTTTCCTAATTTCATATCCTGATGGTGAGAAAAAACTTAGTACTATTTTATGTTGCGGATAATCCTCTCGAATATGATCAAAAACAGGAAGGCCTTGCTCATATTCACCTAAAGACGCGCAATGAAACCATATTGTTTTATCGGTCTCATTAATATTTTTAAGCAGAATATCAAAGGTTTGCTGACGACCATCAACACCTAATTTAATCTTGGTATTGAAGCGTGCGAGGACATTTAGAACAAACGAAAATATATAGATACCTATATTGTACACAACTTAAATTATATGTTTCATGCTAAAATACTGTTCTTTGAAATAATTTCATTGCTTAATGTTGATGAATTTCGTAAATTCGTTAGATATGAAAAAAATTCAAATGGTTGACCTTAAAGGTCAATATAGCAAAATAAAAGAAGAGGTGGATAGCTCTGTTATGGAGGTTTTAGATTCTACAGCTTACATCAATGGACCTAAAGTTCATGAATTTCAGAAAAATTTAGAATCCTATTTAGATATAAAACATGTGATTCCTTGTGCTAATGGGACAGATGCTTTGCAAATAGCTATGATGGGATTGGGTCTCAAGCCAGGTGATGAAGTCATTACTGCAGATTTTACTTTTGCAGCGACTGTGGAGGTGATTGCACTCTTGCAATTAACTCCAGTTTTGGTAGACGTAGATCCGGTGACTTTTAATATCGATATCGACGCTATTAAAAAGGCAATTACGCCAAAAACAAAAGCAATAGTCCCTGTTCATTTATTTGGTATGTGTGCCAATATGGAGGCTATTATGGACATTGCAAGTGACCATAACTTGTATGTAATAGAAGATAATGCGCAAGCAATTGGCTCGACTTATACTTATAGCGATGGTAAAAAAGCTAAAGCAGGAACTATTGGTCATGTCGCATCCACGTCTTTTTTTCCATCTAAAAACTTAGGTTGCTATGGTGATGGAGGTGCGATTTTTACAAACGATGATGATTTAGCGCATATCATAAGAGGTATTGTTAATCACGGTATGTATGAACGCTACCATCATGATGTTGTGGGTGTGAATTCTAGACTAGACTCTATACAAGCAGCAATTCTTGATATTAAATTAAAAAAACTAGATAGTTATAACTCGGCGAGACAAAATGCTTCAAGAGCTTATAACAAGGCGTTTGAAGGTCAACCAAATATAATTACACCAACAGGTAAAAGTGAATGCTCTGGCATTTGCAGTAGTTGTGATTGTCACGTATTTCATCAATATACATTACGTATAATTAATAGTGATCGTGATGCTTTAGTTAAACATTTAAATGATAAAGGAATTCCTTGTGGTGTATATTACCCAATTCCTTTGCATCGTCAAAAAGCATATTTAGATGAACGTTATAATGAAGATGATTTTACAATTACCAATCAATTGGTTAAAGAAGTCATTTCATTACCAATGCACACAGAGTTAGATGATGAGCAAATTGAGTTTATTACTTCAACAGTTGTAAATTTTGTTAATTCATAAGATGCAAAAAATATTAGTTACTGGCGGACTTGGTTTTATTGGTTCTCATACAGTTGTTGAGCTTCAAAACGAAGGTTTTGAGGTAGTTATAGTCGATGATTTATCAAATTCTTCAGAAAGCGTCTTAGATGGTATTGTTGGTATTACTAACAAAAAGCCGATTTTCGTGAAGCTGGATTTAAAAGAAAAATCTTCTGTAGAAAACTTTTTCAAAACCCATAATGATATTTCTGGCGTGATTCATTTTGCAGCCAGTAAAGCTGTTGGCGAAAGTGTTCAAAACCCACTTCTATATTACGAAAACAATCTGAATACACTAATTTATATGCTTAAAGAGGTACTCAATTTAAAGGAATCAAACTTTATTTTTAGTTCATCATGTACCGTTTATGGTCAAGCAGATATAATGCCAATTACAGAAAATGCACCAGTAAAAGCTGCAGAATCTCCTTACGGTAATACCAAACAAATAGGCGAAGAGATTATTACAGATACATGCAAGGTTAATTCAAACTTGAACGCTATTGCTTTGCGTTACTTTAACCCAATTGGAGCGCATCCGAGTGCTAAAATTGGAGAATTGCCAATAGGTGTTCCTCAAAATCTGGTACCTTTCATAACTCAAACAGGAGCTGGATTACGAGAAAGTTTGTCTGTTTTTGGGAATGATTATCCAACAGCAGACGGTACTTGTATTAGAGATTATATTCATGTAGTAGATTTAGCAAAAGCGCATGTGATTGCCTTACAGCGTTTACTCAAAAACAAAAATGATTCAAATTTTGAGACGTTTAACGTAGGTACTGGGGTTGGTAGTTCCGTTTTAGAAGTCATTAATTCTTTTGAGCGCGTTTCCAATAAATCTCTTAGTTATAAATTTGCTCCTAAACGAGAAGGTGATATTGTTTCTGCTTTTGCGGATACAGATAAAGCTAATAATACTTTGGGCTGGAAAGCAAAATCTTCCCTGGATGATGCCATGGATTCTGCATGGAAGTGGGAGCAAAAAATCAGAAATCTATAAACCATATATAATGAAGAGGGTACTACATTTGATTATCCTTTTACTGACGATTTCAGTAACTGGACAAAACACGTATTTGCACTGCGGAAAAGTGATAGACACCAAAAACGGGAAAGTCTTAACAGAGAAAACGATTGTTGTTTCTGGAAATAAAATTCTTTCAATAGAAGATGGATATGTCAACGGAAAGACTTCCGAAGATAAAATAATCGATTTAAAATCGAAGACTGTTATGCCAGGACTCATCGATATGCATGTTCATCTTGAGGGAGAGACAAGTCCGACGAGATATCTAGAAACATTCACGAAAAACGATGCTGATGTAGCATTTGCTGCTGCAGAAATTGCCAATAGGACATTACAAGCAGGATTTACAACGGTTAGGGATCTTGGAGGTAGTGGCGTAAATGTAGCATTACGTAATGCTGTTGCCAGCGGAAAAGTGCCAGGACCACGAATTTTCACTGCAGAAAAATCTATAGCTACAACTGGAGGACATGCAGATCCTACAAACGGTATGAAAAAGATATTGATGGGTGACCCTGGACCTGCAGAAGGTGTTATTAATAGTGTTGAAGATGCTAGAAAAGCAGTAAGACAACGCTACAAAAATGGAGCAGACCTGATAAAAATAACTGCGACTGGTGGTGTTTTGAGTGTTGCTAAAAATGGCGCTAACGCGCAATTCACTCAAGAGGAGGTTAATGAGATTGTAAAAACAGCAAAAGAATATGGAATGAATGTTGCTGCTCATGCTCACGGAATAGAAGGAATGAAACGCGCAGTTATTGCAGGTGTTCAAACCATAGAGCATGGCTCTTTTATGGATAAAGAAGTGGCAGATTTAATGAAACAAAATAAGTGTTATATGGTGCCAACATTATCTGCTGGACGTTATGTGCAAGAAAAAGCAAAAATTCCTAATTATTACCCTGCTGTGATTATTCCTAAGATAACAAGTACTATGGCTGTATTAGATGACACTATTAAAATGGTTATTAGTGAAGGTGTTCCAATTGCATTTGGTACAGATGCTGGTGTATTTCCTCATGGAGAAAATGCTAAAGAGTTTCGTTATATGGTGGATGCTGGGTGGTCGCCAATGTTTTCATTGCAAAGTGCTACATCGACGAATGCTATGTTACTAGATATGGAAAATCAATTGGGTCAAATTAAGGAAGGATTTATTGCAGATATTATTGCTGTTGATGACGATCCTACCAAAAAAATATCAACAATGGAAAATGTGATTTTCGTAATGAAAGAAGGGGTTATTCATAAAAGCATTTTATAAACTAAAATAGTTAACTCAAATACAAAATTAAAAATGGCTTCAAATAATGAAGTCATTTTTAATTCTATAACGTTTGCTTCTTTTTATTTGCGAAAAAAGTAGTAAATAATAAAGCAATCATCCCAAAAGTGACCGACATATCGGCTACGTTAAAAACACCAGTTCTTAGAGTGTCGTTTAGATATAGGTAGAAAAAATCTGTTACCGAGCCAAATGCTATTCTATCAAAGACATTTGCAATTCCACCTCCTGCAATACATGATAAAGCAATCAAACTTAGTCTGTCAAGTGTTTTATTTGTTATGATGTAATAGATGAGGTATCCAAGAACTCCAACAGGTAGAATTAGTAAAAAAATGAGTTTCAAGGTAGGGTTCATATCACTTCCCATACCTAAAAAAGCACCAGTGTTTTCAACATTCATCATTTGGAAAAACTCTCCTATGACTTCAATACGTTCTCTTGGATCAATAGATCGTCTTACTATAATTTTTGATATTTGATCAATAGCAATATTGAAAATAATAAGCAGAATGACTCCTGAATTTCTAGATAAGTTCATAAAGAATTAAGCATTAAGTTCTAAAGTCGCTGAAGTAGTTTCTGCCTCTCTATTAATTTTTCTAACTAATCCTTGAAGTACTTTTCCAGGTCCAACTTCTGTAAAGTGTGATGCACCATCTGTAATCATTTGTTGTACAGATTGCGTCCAACGCACAGGTGCAGTTAATTGCGAAATCAAATTAGCTTTGATTTCATTTTCATCTGTAATCGCAGAGGCTGTTACATTTTGATATATAGGACAGTTAGGTGTGCTAAATGTTGTATTCTCAATTGCAGCAGCTAATTCCTCTCTAGCTGGCTCCATTAATGGCGAATGAAATGCACCTCCAACAGGAAGCACTAAAGCACGACGAGCACCTTCTTCTTTTAAAGCTTCACATGCTTTGTTTATGGCTTCAACATCTCCAGAAATTACTAATTGTCCTGGGCAATTGTAGTTCGCAGCAACAACATTACCTTCTGTAGTAGCACATAATTTTTCTACAATATCGTCATCTAATCCAATGACTGCAGCCATGGTTCCTACTTGTAACTCGCATGCTTTTTGCATGGCTTGAGCGCGTTGGGAAACGAGTTTTAATCCGTCTTCAAACGTTAATGCTCCAGCAGCGACTAGTGCAGAAAATTCACCAAGTGAATGTCCAGCAACCATATCTGGTTTAAAGCTATCTTCTAAAGTTTTAGCTAAAATAACAGAATGCAAAAATATAGCAGGTTGAGTAACTTTCGTTTCTTGTAAGTCCTCTTTAGAACCTTCAAACATAATATCTGTAATGTGGAAACCTAAAATATCATTGGCTTTTTCAAATAATTCTTGTGCTAATGGCGAGTTTTCGTATAAATCAAGTCCCATTCCTGAGAATTGAGCACCTTGACCTGGAAATATATATGCGTTCATTGAATTCTAATTTAAGACACAAAAATAGCAATAATTTTTTTACTAAAAACAGCCTTTTTCCAAGGAAAAACTTAATTACAGGCGGCCTCAGCACAACGTTCGCCATCCATAGCTGCAGAAACAATTCCGCCAGCATAACCTCCACCTTCTCCACAAGGAAAAAGATTGGATATTTCAGGATGTGCTAAATTCTCGTTTCTTGGAATATTTACAGGTGATGAGGTTCTAGATTCTACGCCTATAACATTAGCTTCTGCAGTATAATAGCCATACATTTTTTCTCCAAAAGCTTTAAAACCTTTCCGAAGAGAACCACCAATTAATTTTGGGAGTAAAGAATGCATGGGTGCAGACTGTAGTCCTGGTTGGTAGGAGGTAGGATTTAAATTTGCTGAGAGTTTCCCTTCTACAAAATCTGTGAGTCGTTGTGCAGGTGCAGTTTGTGATCTTCCGCCAGATGTAAATGCCAAACGTTCTAAATCCTTTTGGTATTCTAAACCTTTTAAGGCACCAAATAGCTCATATTTGTAGAGGTCTTTATTTGCGTTTATTTCAACTACGATTCCTGAGTTAGCAAACTCATTATTTCGTTTTGAAGGTGACATACCGTTGACGACCACTTCACCTTCTGTGGTTGCTGCGGGTACGATAAATCCGCCAGGACACATACAAAATGAATATACACCTCTATCGTTGACTTGGTTGACTAAGCTATAAGATGCTGCAGGTAATAGCTCATCGCGTTGTTCTCCTTTGCAGTGGTATTGAATACCATCAATAATGTGCTGTGGATGTTCTACGCGAACTCCCATCGCGAATGATTTTGCTTGTAATTGAATGTTTTTTTCGTTGAGTAAATAATAGATATCGCGAGCAGAATGACCTGTTGCTAAAATTACTTTTTCAACATCTAGTTCATTTCCGTTTTCAAGTATTAGAGATTTAATCTCATTATCTTTAATATTAAAATCTTTCACACGTGTTTCAAAATGAATGTCACCACCAAATTTTAAGATCGTTTCACGAATATTTTGTACCACTTTAGGAAGCTTATTTGTGCCTATATGTGGATGTGCGTCAATTAAAATTTGATCTGTTGCACCATGATACACCAGGTTTTCAAATATCTTTCTTACATCACCACGCTTGAGACTTCTTGTATATAATTTTCCGTCGCTATAGGTTCCAGCGCCACCTTCTCCAAAGCAATAATTAGAATCATCATTAACGATATGATCTTGATTAATCGCTTTGATATCACGTCGTCTATCTTGTACGTTTTTACCGCGTTCTAAAACAATAGGTTTAAACCCAAGCTCAATACAACGCAAAGCAGCCCACATTCCTGCAGGGCCAAAACCGATAATGTGAATAGGTTTTGCTTGGGAAACATCTTTGTAATCAAAGTTGTAAGCCGAATTTTCAGGCATAGGTTCATTAATATAAACCTCAACCTTATAATTAAACATGATCTTAGACTTACGCGCATCAATTGATTTTCTTAGAACTTTAATTCCAGAAATTTCTGAAGATTCTAAACCCAAATCATAAGCTGCTTTATTAAGCAGTCCGTCTGGTTTTGCTTCTTGATGTAAATTGATACGTAATTGTAAGGATGAAATCATGCTGCAAAATTAGTAATTAATATCAGAAAAGCACCCTAGCTAAATATAGATAGGGTGTTTTTGTTTTCGGTTTTCAATTTTGTTCTACTAAATCGATTACTTTTTCGAGAATTAAAATTTCCGAAGCAATTTTACTATGGAAATATCTTGTGTTACACATTTGTTTCTGAGCATGATAATTAAGGATTAACGATGCCTTCTATGTAAGCAATTAAACGTTCCTCTCATAAGTCAAAAACGTAAACGGAAATGAATGTTTCTCATCCTTAACATGTTCTTTTCTGCTCGTCTCTTTCCAAACGGATAAATCAATCTCTGGGAAATAAGTATCAGCATCAGGGAAACTATGATGCACTCTTGTGATTTCAATTCTATCAACAAAACTCATTACTTGTTTATAGATTTCTCCTCCACCAATAATAAAAGGTTGCTTGTCTTTACGGGCAGCATCTAGAGCATCATCCATGTTATTGACGACGATGACACCATCTGGCACTTTAAAATTATCTTGACGTGTGATTACGATATGTGTACGATTAGGTAATGGTTTAGGAAAGCTTTCAAAAGTCTTACGTCCCATAATAATATGATGACCATTAGTTAGTGATTTAAAACGTTTTAAATCATCACTTAAATGCCAGATTAAATCATTGTCTTTACCAATAGCATTATCTTCTCCAGCTGCTACAATAATTGTTAGCTCAGTCTTTTTTTTTTGAGTTAAAAGACCTTTATCAACTGTGTCGTTGAATACTTGAGATTTAGCAATTTCAGTGTCTTCTTTTAGAAGTTGTTGCTTTATTTTTTCTATGCGTTCTTGTTGTTTAGCAACTAGATTTTCCCGTTGTTGGTCTACCCAATCCTTACCCATAAATTTATGAGTGATAAACACACTAATAAAATGGTAGATAAAAAAGGCTAGCCATACTATAATTGCGATTACAAACCAATTTAAACCAGCAATTGTGACCTCTTTACCAATACCTAAAACAGTATTTGCAAGGATTAAGAATACAGCTCCAATTAAAAATATAACAAAATGCACATACACACGTTTCTTTTGTTTAATGCGCTTTTCGGCATATTTAATTAATGCTAATTGCTCTTGATCTATAGTTGGTTTGGTTTTCTTTTTTCCGAACATAATTTGATGTATTTGGCACATTTCCGCAGAAAAAAGAGCGTACTCATGTAGATTGTAAAGTTACTCATTTCCAATGAAACGGTGTGATTCTTTTTACTTCCAAAATGGGCTATTGTCACAGTTGATAACCTACTTAAACAGCTACAGCACCTTTAATATGCGGATGCGGATTGTAATCTTCTAATGTGAAATCTTCAAATTTAAAATCGAAAATATCCTTGATTTCTGGATTCAGTTTCATTTTAGGCAGCGGTCTAATATCTCTAGATAGTTGTAATTCTAGTTGTTCAAAATGATTACTGTAGATATGAGCATCGCCAAACGTGTGAATAAACTCTCCAGCTTCATAACCACAGACTTGTGCGATCATCATCGTAAATAATGCATAAGAACCAATGTTGAAAGGCACACCTAGAAAGATATCTGCACTACGTTGGTATAACTGACAAGATAGTTTACCATTAGCAACATAAAACTGAAAAAACGCATGACAAGGCGGTAAAGCTGCTTTGCCATTAGCCACATTTTTATCAAATGATTTTGATGTATCTGGCATTACAGAAGGGTTCCACGCAGATACCATCATACGACGACTATTAGGATTGTTTTTAAGTGTGTCTATCACATCTTTTATCTGGTCAATTTCATCATTGTTCCAATTACGCCATTGATGACCATATACTGGACCTAGATCTCCATTTTTATCAGCCCAAGAGTTCCAGATTTTCACACCATTCTCAGTAAGGTAATCAATATTTGTATCTCCTTTTAAGAACCACAATAATTCGTAGATGATAGATTTTAAGTGTAATTTTTTTGTGGTTACCATTGGGAAACCCTCACTCAAATCAAAACGCATTTGGTATCCAAAAACACTTTTTGTCCCTGTTCCTGTGCGATCTCCTTTTTCGTTTCCTTGCTCTAAAACGTGCTTTACTAAGTCGTGGTATTGTTTCATAGTATTTCCCGCGAAAGCGAGAATATTTTTTAAGTTGTAATTCTAGTTTTTCAGAAAATAAAAATAAAAATAAGGGTTGAATCTTTACGATTTCAACCCTTTATAATATTAAAAGTTATTAACTATGTGTTAGTTTTGGTTAGTGAAACTCAAAACCAATTTGAGTTACTACATTGTTTTTAAAACCAAGAATAATGGGAGTCGATTCAACTTTTGGGTTTGACATATAGAAGTTAGGCATGATAGTTACGAGTTTTACCATTTCAATTTTATCAACGATAGAATGATCAGAGTCTTTATCAATAGACAAATCATCAATCTTAAACGTACCAGAATAAGAGGTTTCAGGGAATGTTTTATCTCCATCCCAGTTGAAATTTAATCCAATAAAAAGTAATTTATCATCAACGGTATGGAATGAAATACCAAGTTCTTCATAGTGATAATTGGTTTTGTCTGTAGGATATGATTTATAAACAACAGGTGTTCCCAGAATTTCTTTGACTTCATCAAATGATGTATTTGGACCGAGTGTTTTACCATTAAGTATAACAACTTTATCTTTTGTGAATTCCATATCCACAACTGTTTGAGCTGTAATAACATTAAAAAATGCTAATGCGATTATTATAATAATTCTGTTTTTCATAGTGTTAGGTGTTTGTTATCCTATTATCATTCCAGCAATAGTTGCAGAAATCAACGATGCTAAAGTTCCTCCAAGTAAAGCTTTCATTCCAAATTTAGAAAGTTGTTTACGCTGTCCCGGAGCTAAAGAACCAATACCACCAATTTGAATCCCAATAGAGGCGAAGTTGGCAAAACCACACAACATGTAGGTTGCCATGATTATCGACTTTTCGTATTTTAAATGTGTTGCATTAGCAGCGTTTTTTAAATCTGCTAATTGAATGTATCCTATAAATTCACTGGCAGCTAATTTGATACCTAAGAGTTGTCCCATAAGTGCCATATCTTCGGTTGCGACACCAATGAGCCACATTAATGGTGCAAACACATAACCAAGAATAAGTTCTAATGATAAATTTTGATATGGTGTGTTTCCAGAAACCCAAGCGTTTAATGTTGTGACATCTCCAACCCATCCTAAAATACCATTAATCATAGCGATAAATGCGACAAATACTAAAAGCATTGCGCCTACATTAACAGCAAGCTTTAAACCTTCTGTAGTACCATTAGCAATGGCATCTAATATGTTAGAACCAATTTTTTCTTTTGAAACAGCAACATCTGTATTTACCTCTTCTGTTTGTGGGTAGAGGATTTTAGAAATTACTATGGCTCCTGGTGCAGCCATAACAGAGGCTGCCAGTAAATGTTTAGCATAGAATAAACGCAAGGCCTCATCTTCACCACCCAGAAATCCAATGTATGCAGCAAGAACAGCACCAGCGACGGTTGCCATACCTCCAATCATTACTAATAAGATTTCAGACTTATTCATTTTTTCTAAATATGCCTTAATCAAAAGAGGTGCTTCTGTCTGACCTAAGAAAATATTACCTGCAACACTTAAACTTTCTGCACCAGAAATTTTTAACGCTTTAGATAATAACCAAGCCATAGCTTTTACTGCTTTTTGAATGATTCCCAAATAGAATAACACAGACGTTAAAGCAGAGAAGAAGATAATGGTTGGTAGCACTTGGAATGCAAATATGAATCCGTAAGAGTTAATATCCATAACACCACTAAATAGGAATTCACTACCTGCTCGTGTATAATCAAGAACACTAATAAATAAACCTCCAATGCCTTCAAAAATATCTTTTACAAAATCGACTTGTAGAACAAATATGGCAATGATAAGTTGAAACGCTAATCCAATAGCAACCGTTCTCCAATTGATACCTTTTCGGTTACTACTAAATAAGAAAGCGATGACTAACAAAGTGAACATACCTAGTACTCCTCTCCAAATACTAGTAAAACTATAGCCTTGACTTTTAACAATATCGTCTACAGTAGCACCTTGTGAAATAAAGTTAGGATGACCCTCTGCAACAAATGTGTAGACATTAGTTCCGTTTTTTAGGATTAATTCTGATTCGTTTTTAGCAACCACTTCGTAGTATACATCTACAGTCGTTGGAACCTTTTGTTTAAAAACGAGAAGATTATTATTTTGAAGCCAGAACCCTTTGTTGAAACTGTTATTTAAAATAGAAGCGTATGCTCCATTTTCGCTAAGGTTTAAAAACTCTTTACTTTCAATGAAATCTACTTCTCCAGTTTTGTCTTTTGGGTAATTTTCGTACGTATGATGTGACAATAGTTGCCAGTCATTTAAAATAACATCAATAGTATCAGAACTATCTATTGTGTTTTGAGTTTGTTCAACTACTAGTAAACTATCTGTTGAAATCCCCTGAATCTCTTGACTAAACGTCAATGTAATACCAAAAAAAATAGCTGTAATAGCTAGTAGAAAATGTTTCATGTGTTTATGTTTATTGTCATTCAAGGCTATCAGAAACTAAAGGACTGTTCATGGTTATAATTCCCTTGGGTGATAAAATTTTGAACATGCTCGTTTCATAAGAAACCGTTATCGTTTATCAATTTCATCTCTTATTTTAGCTGCTTTTTCATAATCTTCGTTATTGACAGCTTCATCTAAAAGGGCATGTAACTCCTCGAGTGATTTACCTAAATAGTTTTCTTGTATACTTGCTTCTATCTCTTCAACAACCATTTCGTCTACAAGAATAGAATCTTGATCTTGCTCTTCGCTATCTTTTTTAGGATTGACTTTGAGATAAATTCCAGCTTTATCTAATATGTTTTTATAGGTAAATATAGGTGCTTTAAAACGCAAGGCTAACGCAATAGCATCACTGGTTCTTGCGTCTATAATTTCTTCAATTTTATCACGTTCACAAATTAAACTTGAGTAGAACACGCCATCAACTAGTTTATGAATAATCACTTGTTTAACAACAATGTCAAAACGATCAGAAAAATTTTTAAATAAATCGTGTGTGAGTGGCCTTGGAGGTCTAATTTCTTTTTCTAGTGCAATGGCAATGGATTGTGCTTCAAAAGCGCCTATTACGATTGGTAATTTACGGTCACCATCTTCTTCATTCAGAATTAGAGCATAGGCACCATTTTGAGTTTGGCTGTATGAAATTCCTTTAATGTTTAGTTTAACTAGACTCATAGTGTATAAAACGTAAAGAACTGTTTTAATTTGAACTTTAACAACCGCAAATTGCAGATTAATGTTTAAAGTACCAAATCAAAACAGTCCTTTTCTAACTGTTATTCAGAAATAATTATGCGTTTTGCGCTTTAAAAGCTTTTAATTTTTCAATCAATGTAGGCACAACTTCAAATGCATCACCAACCACTCCATAATCTGCAGCCTTAAAGAAAGGTGCTTCTGGATCTGTATTGATTACTACTTTTATTTTTGAAGAGTTAATACCTGCTAGATGTTGTATTGCTCCAGAAATCCCGATAGCAATATATAAGTTAGATGCAACAGGTTTTCCTGTTTGTCCAACGTGTTCTCCATGAGGTCTCCATCCTAAATCTGATACAGGTTTAGAACATGCAGTTGCTGCTCCAAGCACTTCTGCTAATTCTTCTATCATTCCCCAGTTTTCTGGACCTTTCATTCCACGACCTGCAGAGACTACAATTTCAGCATCTGCAATTGATACTTTATCATTTGCTTTATCAACAGATTGTACAGTAACGCCTATACTTGGTATTGATGGAGAAAAGTCTTCCGAAGCAGCAGAACCACTAGATTCTACTAAACCAAACGAATTTTGAGACACACCAACCACTTTTGATTCTGTATCAATAGTAGTCATATTAAATGCCTTATTTGTAAACGCTGTACGTTTTACAGTAAAAGGCGACGTGCTAGAAGGTGCTTCTACAACATTTGATGCGTAACCAGCTTCTAAACCAATAGCAACAATTGGTGCTAGGTATTTACTGTCTGCACTAGAACTAACGATAACTACTTTTGCGTCTTCTTGCTTTGCTGCCTGAACTATGGCATTAGCGTATGCGTTAGCGCTAAATTTATCTAGGTCACCGTTGCTGACTTTTAATACTTTATCTACACCGTAATTTCCTAACTCTGAATTATCTCCTCCATTAATTGTAATTGCAGTAACTGTTGTTCCTATTTGGTCTGCAACCGCTTTGGCATAAGATGCGACTTCAAAAGCTGTTTTTTTGAATTTTCCTGATTCTGATTCTGTATATACTAAAACTGACATGTTTTTTCTTTTAAAGGGTTAATTAAATCGCCTTAGCTTCGTTATGAAGTAAGTTGATTAATTCATCAATATTATCTGCATCTACTAAAGTTACTGCACCTTTAGGAGCAGGTTTTACAAAATGTACTGAATTCGTTTTGACAGCAGCATTTGTTGGTTCAACAACAGATAATGGTTTTTTACGGGCCATCATAATGCCTCTCATATTGGGAATACGAAGATCACTTTCTTCTACCAATCCTTTTTGTCCACCAATAACTAGTGGTAAACTTGTAGTAATTGTTTCTTTACCACCATCAATTTCTCTTTTTGCAGTAGCATTTGTACCGTCAATTTCGAGGCTAATGCAATTCGTCACAAAGTTAGCATTTGTTAATGCTGCTAACATTCCTGGCACCATTGCGCCATTGTAATCAATAGACTCACGACCAGCAATGACTAAATCAAACCCGCCATCATTAACAACGTTTGCCAATTCTTTAGCAACTTGAAAACCATCTTTAGCTTCAGTATTGACTCTAATTGCAGCATCTGCTCCAATAGCTAAGGCTTTACGAAGTGTAGGTTCTGTTTCTGGTCCACCAACGTTAACAACGGTAACTTGAGCACCTTGTTTTTCTTTAAACCACATGGCACGGGTTAAACCAAACTCATCGTTCGGATTGATCACGAATTGTACACCATTAGTGTCAAATTTTGTGTCACCATCAGTGAAATTAATTTTTGAA
>Ga0115008_10001619_pt1 | contig 18397 bp, 12 predicted proteins | sample FraStrMetagenome_FD_87164 | JGI IMG/M metagenome (GOLD analysis project Ga0115008, IMG submission 87164) | Marine eukaryotic phytoplankton communities from Arctic Ocean - Fram Strait ARC3M Metagenome | ecosystem: Environmental > Aquatic > Marine > Oceanic | place: Fram Strait | collected...
AAAATAATGAAGCGATGTGGTTTGTTATGTCGCCAGAAGGTACGCGAAGTAAAATTAAGCATTGGCGATCGGGATTTTTAAATATTGCACACCAAGCCAATGTGCCCATATTGTTAGTGTCGTGGGATTTTCCAACTAAAACAGTTAAGTTTGGTCGAGTGATGCGCACCTCGGGTGATTATGAAAAAGATATGCTTGAGGTTCGCGAATACTTTAGTCAATTTACGGGTAAGCGTCCCGAAAATCACTAAAGCACAATGCTTATTGCTTAATGGGATGCTAAAGTTTCTTTGATAACACTTTAGATTTTCGTTGGTAGTTATACAGTGACTGCTTTGCTTTGGGCAAATCATCTAGCCCAATTTCACTAAACCCATTTTCAATAAACCAATGTGCGGTTTGTGTGGTCAACACAAATACACGCTGTATACCTGCAGCACGTGCGTTAACTTCTAATGTATTTAATAGGTTGGTGCCTCGAGTACCATTTCGGTAATCAGGATGCGTGACGATACAGGCAATTTCACCGCTATCGCAATCGTAAGGATACAGTGCCGCGAGTGCGACAATTAAGCCTTCACGCTCAACAACGGTAAAGTAATTAATTTCGTCTTCTAGCTTGCTACGATCGCGTCTTACTAATACGCCTTGCTTTTCGAGCGGTGAAATAATATCAATAATGGCTGGTATATCTTCTGCTGTTGCCTGACGTGTCACTTCGAAATTTGCGCTCAGTATTAATGTGCCTGCACCATCAACGGTATAGAGTTCTTGTAGTAGAGCGCCATCATTAGCGTAATGCATTAAATGCGCACGAGGTACGCCGCCCTCTACACTGGCAATAGCTGTTTTTGCACAACGTATAAATTCACTGCTTTGATCTTGGTCTGCAATATTTTTTTGCGCACTGGCTGGATCAAGCTCTCTGAGTAATTGACCTTGCGCATCACTGATACCATCACGATCAGTAAAGGCAATTAATTTATCAGCTTGAAGAGCAATGGCAATTTCGCTGGCCACTTGTTTATAGCTCAAGCTAAAAGCTTCACCGGTTGGCGAGTAGCCTAATGGCGATAGTAGTACGACATTGCCAAGATCTAGCAAGGTGTTCATGGCGACTGTATCAATTTTTCTAACGAGCCCAGTATGCTGCAAATCAATACCATCAATAATGCCCGCAGGTTTTGCGGTAATGACATTGGCAGAAGCCACTCGTACTCTGGCACCGTGCATCGGCGAATTAGGCAGCCCCATAGAAAGTCGCGTTTCTAATTGTGATCGAATTAAGCTGGAGGCCTGAATGGCGGCATCCATGGTCGCCTGATCACTGACGCGAAAGCCTTGTACAAATTGGCTATTAATATTTTGCTGTTCTAACTTGGCATCGAGCTGCGCGCGTAAGCCGTGCACAATCACAATACGCGTGCCAAGACTATTGAGTAGAGCGATATCGTGAATGATATTACTGATATTGGGGTGCGCAACCGCTTCGCCACTGAGCATCATGACAAAGGTTTTACCGCGATGGGCATTAATGTAAGGCGTGGCCTGACGAAACCAGCGAATAAGTTGGCTGTAGTCTTGGTTGCCGTCACTGTTGCCAATAGGGCTCAATATTTTAGATAGGTCATTCATAGTTGCAGCTTACCGCTAGACGGACTTATAAGCAGTATTGCTGAATAAGACTTTTTAACAGATCAATACCTGGGTTAATTTGGTCTTGTGCTAAATATTCATTGGCTTGGTGCGCACAGTCGATACTGCCTGGGCCCATAACAATGGTTTGCATGCCAAGTGCTTGTAGATACGGTGCCTCGGTAGCAAAGCCGGCACTTATAGCGCTATGGCCGGTTAGCTTTTCTGCAAACTGCACTAGCTCGCTGGTTTCTGGCTCTAAAAACGCGCTTACGCCATCAAAAAGTGAAGAGTGATTAGCCGTTATATGACTTCCAGCTAGGGTAGCTGCAACTCGATTTTTGATGCTGCGGCGAACATCATCATTCTGCATACCCGGTAATAACCGCACATCAAAGCGCAATTCACAGTGTCGACATATTCGATTAGGCGCATCACCGCCATGAATACTCGCCAAGTTGAGGGTCGGTAAAATCACTTCAAAGGCAGGATTCTGATATTTTTTACCCCAGCTTTCTCTTAATGCCATTAATTCAGCAATCACTTTGTGCATGGCATCTAGCGCGCTATGGCCTAAAGCAGGATTAGATGAGTGTCCAGAGCGACCTTCGAGAGAAATCGACTCCATCATCACGCCTTTATGCATGCGAACAGGCTTTAAGCCGGTGGGCTCACCGATAACGGCATAGCGAGCTTGCTGAGTATCGGCGGCAACTAACGCTTTAGCGCCAGCCATACTGGTTTCTTCATCAGCTGTAGCGATAACAATAAGGGGCTGTTTCAGCTTGCTGGTATCGCCAAGCGTTAGGCAAAAGCTTTCAATGGCTTCGAGGGCAACCGCAAAAAAGCCCTTCATATCAGTGGTGCCAAGACCGTAAAAACGATTATCACGATCGGTGAGTGTAAATGGGTCAGATTGCCACTTGCCGTCGTCATAGGGCACGGTATCGGTATGCCCAGCAAGAACTAACCCGCCTGAGCCGGTGCCTAGCGTGGCAATTAAATTGTATTTAGCGGCGGCCTCATGGGCACCATTTACGCTGCTATCAGTCACAGTCTGTATCTCAATCGCAAAGCCTAGGTCGGCCAGGCGCTCAGCTAATAGGTCAATGACAGGGCGATTAGAGGTATCGAGTGCTGGATTAGAGCTGCTGATGGATGGCAGGGCAATCAGATCTTGGAGGTTTTGAATGAGCTTTGGCATGCAGAGGGTAATGACCTTTAATGATGAGCTTGAGTAACAAGCTGAAATAAGGACGGCGTTAAATCAATAACACAGAATAGACTAACAAGAACCTGGGTCAGGTAAAAGCTTTAGCGCTTTAAGGCTAAAGATTTACACGTTTGGCACTCAAGCGGTTGGGCATTAGCCGTTTAAGGGGAGTCCCTGAAGCTGCTTATTTCACTCTTAAAAGGTTGTGATCAAGCCCTAAAAGTAGACATAGGTCTCTTTTGACTTAAAAACTGAAACCGTTTTCATATCGGGTCGGTCAATAATTAGTCAAAACGACTACACTAAAAAGGTTAAATGGCGTAATAACGCGCGCACAGGCCGTTAAAGAGAATAAAGAAAAGCATGCTCAACGGGTATAAATCGGGCTATCAGAAACCGACAAGGATATTAGATTGAATCATACGGCAGCAAAAACATATAAAGGTGGCTTAACCATGTCGACTCACCAAGAGGCTGATCGAATGGTGACGCTGCGTGCATTACTCGATAATCTGTTAGCCGATGGCTTATTGTCACGAGAGGATGTACAGCGTATTAGCTCGCAAAGTCGAACTAAAACGGAAGCAGAGCAGCACCCACTTAATTATATTGCTGATCAGCAACTTGAAAATCGACGGCATGCCGGCCATAAATTATCTTTATCCGTGTTATTAACTTGGTTTGCCGCCACGGCTGATCAAGCGGTCGCCCATCTTGATCCTATGAAAATTGATACTCGCGCTGTCACTGATGTTATGTCATTTGCTTTTGCTAAGCGGCATAATATTTTAGCGATTGAAGTGAATAACGATGAAGTCGTTATAGCGAGTAGCCAGCCGTTTATTAATAGCTGGGAAGAAAATTTAGCGCATGCTTTGCAAAAACGGATTGTACGAGTGGTGGCAAATCCCGCTGAAATAAAACGTTATAGTGTTGAGTTTTACACCTTAGTAAGCTCTGTTTCCGGCGCAATAGATGGCAATGGATCGAGTTCTGCCATTTCAAATTTTGAACAAATGCTCGAGCTTGGTCAGTTAAAAGATCCTGATGCCAATGATCAGCATATCGTCAATATTGTTGATTGGTTATTGCAGTATGCTTTTGATCAGCGTGCCAGTGATATTCATATTGAACCGCGGCGTGAGCATGGCAATATCCGTTTTCGTATTGATGGCGTGTTATGCAATATTTATGAATTACCGCCACAGGTTATTGCCGCGGTAACGAGTCGTTTAAAAATACTTTCGCGAATGGATTTGGCTGAAAAGCGTAAGCCGCAAGATGGACGTATTAAAACCAAAAGCCCAGAAGGCAATGAGGTTGAATTAAGGCTATCGAGTATGCCAACAGCGTTTGGTGAAAAGTTAGTGATTCGTATTTTTGATCCTGATGTATTGCAGCGTAGTTTTGAAGATTTAGGTTTAATTAATGATGATTACAAGCGCTGGACAGATATGGCGCAGCGACCTAACGGAATATTATTGGTGACAGGGCCAACGGGCTCGGGAAAGACGACAACCTTATATTCAACTTTAAAACAATTAGCCACCGATGATGTAAACGTCTGCACCATCGAAGATCCGATTGAAATGGTTGAGCCCGCATTTAATCAAATGCAAGTGCATGCCAAAATCGACTTATCGTTTGCTAGTGGTGTGCGTGCATTAATGCGGCAAGACCCAGATATTATTATGATTGGTGAAATACGTGATCCTGAGACGGCTGAAATGGCGGTTCAAGCTGCATTAACTGGCCACTTGGTGATATCAACGATTCATACCAATGATGCACCAAGCGCCATATCTAGGATGTTAGAGTTGGGTGTGCCGTCGTATTTAATTCGTGCAACGGTGGTGGGGATTATGGCGCAGCGTTTAGTACGAACACTATGCCCTCACTGTAAATCAGAAGCCGAAGTCGATAATGAAATATGGCAAGACTTAACTCAACCGTGGAAAGTTGCTAAGCCAGAAAAAGTATTTAAAGCTGAGGGCTGTTTATCTTGTCGTAATACGGGTTATTTAGGCCGGCAGGGTATTTATGAAATACTGCCCTTGACCCCCGATATAAACCGCATGGTCAAAGAAGACTGTGATATTTCTGATTTGCGTCAGCAGGGTATGCGTGAAGGGATGCGGACATTGCGGTTATCAGGCGCGCAAAAGTATTCGGCAGGCTTAACTACGGCAGAAGAAATATTAAGAGTGACTCCAGCAGCAGAAAAATAATATTTTTGATGTAATTGCTTTATCATAGGCTGAATATTTTTAGATTATCTTTATATGGGTTATTTAGGATTTCAGCGTGTCATCAATATCTGAACAATCTTCACAGCATTTAGCCGCTAAGCTACTCGCACAACTGTGTGGGTACGCGCCTGAAAATTTAATTGATCAGCTCACACATGCTTGTACGCGCTTTGCTGATGCTTGTGATGATCTAACCCTAGGCTATGATTTGTTGAGTCGTATAAGCGAACAGCCAAATCTTGCCAGCCAGTTGAGTAAATGCTGGATCTCTAGTGAGTTCTCACTCGATCATCATTGTCGTGATGTAAAAGCCTTTCTGTCACTTATTGATAGTGGTGATCTTCATCGCTCATACTATCTATTAGATGATTCATTAAATCAGCCTTTAGAGAAATTCTTAGTTTTCGATTCAGCTTCGCCGTCTTCGGCTAATAATTTTTCATCAGTTTATCAAGAGCAGCTGCATAATAAAATTATTACAGAGGTTGGTGAAAGTGTAGAAGAAGATCTACTTCCACTTTTACGCTGTTATCGACAGCGTGAAATGCAGCGTATTATTTGGCGTGATCTTAATCGTTTGTCGAGCATGCAAGAGACAACACTAGATTTATCTTTATTGGCAGGAAGCTGTATTGATGAAGCCCTTAGTATTATCCATGCTCATATGGTTGAGCAGTATGGGCAGCCAATAGGTGCAGAGAGTCAATTGCCTCAGCGATTAATTGTTTTGGGTATGGGTAAGCTCGGTGCTTATGAATTGAATTTATCCTCTGACATTGATTTGATTTTTTCCTTTCCTGAATCGGGCGAAACTAATCATGCCACTCGACCCATAAGTAATCAGGAGTTTTTTACCCGTTTAGGGAAAATGTTAATTCGAGTAATTGATAGTCGCACTGTTGATGGTTTTGTATTTCGCGTTGATATGCGTTTACGCCCTAATGGTCAAAGTGGTCCTTTAGCCTTAAGCTTTGATGCTATGGAAGATTACTATCAGCAGCATGGTCGCGAGTGGGAACGTTATGCCATGGTAAAGGCGCGTGTTGTTGCTGGTGATATTGCAGCAGGCCAGCTGTTAATGAAAGGTTTGAGGCCGTTCGTGTATCGTAGATACTTAGATTTTGGTGCGATTGATGCGCTGCGCGACATGAAAAAATTAATTGAGCAGCAAGTTAAGCGACAGAATTTATCAAGGAATATTAAACTAGGCGCTGGCGGCATTCGTGAAATTGAATTTATTGTTCAGTCATTTCAATTAATTCATGGCGGAAAACATATAGGTTTTCAACAGCCTAACTTATTGCAGATGCTACCACTATTAAATAAAACGGATTGCTTATCTGTTGAAGAAACGAATGAGCTTTCAGGAGCCTACCATTTCCTTCGAAACACTGAGCATGCCTTACAAGGGTGGCGTGATGAACAAACTCAAAATCTCCCCAGTGAATCTCTCTCGCTTGAGCGGCTAGCCTTTGCCTTGAATTGCGAGGATGTCAAAATTTTTGATCAAGTTTTACAGCAGCATCGCGATAATGTAAGTAAGATATTTTCTTCCATTGTCACTAGTGATAAAGACGCTTTAGTAGAAGATGATGAGCAGGCTGAATCATTAATTTTTTGGCGATGGCTTTGGTTGTCAGATAATTTCGATGACATCAATTCAGAGAAAAATAAAGCTCCTGCAAGTGCTGAAACTGATGATGAGTATAAGAATGAATTAATAGCTATCAATGATGAGCAAATAAAATTATTAGCGAACTTTAGATCCAGTCGTAAGCTGCTGAGCATGGAGAAGCAAGGCCGTGATCGATTAGATAAATTAATGCCCCTGCTATTATATTTATGCAATCAGGTTGATGATCCCTTTATAGCATTGCAACGCGTAATGCCATTTATTGAATCAGTTTTACGTCGCACAGCTTATCTTGCATTATTGATTGAGACCCCGAAAGCGCTTAAGCAGTTAGTGGAATTGTGTTATGTAAGTAAATGGATTGCTGAGCAATTAGCTAGATATCCTTCATTGCTTGATGAGCTACTTGATAATCGTAATTTGTATGTTGTTCCATCCGGTGATGAATTGGCAGATCAATTACGTCAGCAATTATTACGTGTTCAGAGTGATGATTTAGAAACAGCGATGGATGTGTTGCGTCACTTTAAGTTGGCGCATGGTTTACGTGTTGCTGCCTGTCAAATAAGTGGTGCGCTACCATTAATGAAAATATCAGATTATCTGACTTTTTTAGCCGAAGTTATTTTACAGGCAGTATTGGAAATTGCATGGCAGGCAATGGTAGGCAAGCATGGCATACCGAGTACAGAGTCGGGAATAGATGAATCGGATAACTTAGCTGGCCAAGTCAATGAAGGAAGTCGACATTTTATTATTGTGGGTTATGGTAAGTTGGGCGGTATTGAATTAGGGCCGGCCTCTGATTTAGATTTAGTATTCATTCATGATGTCGATAGTCAGGCCGAAACTTTAGCGGGTGAAAACCAAAAATCGATTACTCATTCAGTTTTCTTTACGCGCTTGGGCCAAAAAATTATTCATATTTTAACGGCGCAAACAGTTAGTGGCGCGCTTTATGAAGTGGATATGCGTTTGCGGCCATCGGGGGCGTCAGGCTTGTTAGTGTCGGGTTTTGATGCCTTTAAGCGTTATCAAGAAGAGAGTGCTTGGACTTGGGAGCATCAGGCATTGGTGAGAGCAAGAGCTGTAGCGGGTGACCCTGCTTTAATCAAACGTTTCACTGAGTTACGGAAGTGTTTAATTTGTAGCCAGAGAGATGTCGACCGGTTGCATACCGATATTGTTGATATGCGTGAAAAAATGCGTGAACACTTAAATCCAACTAAGCGCTCAGAAAAATTAGTTTCTGGCGCATCGGAAAAAGCGTTTAATATTAAGCAGGGTCAAGGTGGCATTGTTGATATTGAATTTTTGGTACAGTATTTAGTCCTGGCCAATGGATTAGCTTATCCACGATTGGCTGATTGGACTGATAACATTCGACTCATAGAAGTATTGTCGGAAGTGGGTTTGCTTAACGAGCAAGAAGCTGAGCAGTTGACAGTTGCGTATCAGGATTATCGAGCTGCGGCGCATCTGTCGGCGTTGAAGCAGCAAAAAGAAACGACCTCAATGGATGCTTTTGCAAATTATCAGCAGCAAGTTGGCCAGCTGTGGGCGCGATTTTTCACGCCCAGCTAGCGTTAGCTTTATTTGATATAGGCAGGGCTGTATTGCTCGGCTACTTCTTGAGTCCACGAAAAAGGATCAACCTCACGTTGCTCTTGGATGGCGAGTAATGATTGTCGTAATGTCGCTGCAAGCTCATCGACTTTGTTCACGGCATAGTTGGTGCCATCGGCATCTGCAATGATGCTAACAGGACTTACAATAGCTGCTGTACCACATGCAAAAACTTCACTCACCGCGCCCGACTGAATACCGGTTAATACTTCTTGAATTGCAATGTCGCGTTCAACAACAGTAATACCTTTGTGTCGAGCTAATGAAATAATCGAATCACGCGTGATGCCCGCCAAAAACGAGCCATTCAACTTAGGTGTATGGAGCTCACCGTTTTGCAGAATAAAGAAATTCATTCCAGACAATTCTTCGATGTACTTCATTTCGATGGGGTCTAGCCATAACGATTGATCATAGCCGCGACGTTGAACATTTTGTGCCGACTGAAGTGATGCAGCATAGTTGCCGCCAGTTTTTGCTGCTCCGGTACCACCTCGCGCTGCGCGGCAGGCTTCACGCTCTATCTGGATTTTCATATGGCCTGCATGGTAAATTGCTGATGGGCTAGCGATAACCATAAATGTAAAGGTGTCAGATACACCCATACCCAAATTTGAGCGAGTGCCAATTAAAAATGGTCTTAAATACAGTGATTTACCAGATCCGTTAGGGATGAATGGCTCACTATATGCTGTCATTAGGCCAATGCCATCCATATAGATATCTTCAGGAATCTCAATCATACACATGCGTGCAGATGACATATTCATACGCTTGAGGTTTTCTAATGGGCGGAAGAAATTTGCGCGGCCAGCACCCACTTTATAGGCTTTAAGTCCTTCAAATACTTCTTGAGCATAGTGAAGTACTTTTGCTGCAGGATCGATTGCAATATTGCCATAAGGTGTTAGCTCTGCAGGTTGCCAAACGCCATCAGCATAGTCTGCTCGATACATAATAGGGATTTTGACTTCACCGAAACCCAACTTATCGGGCAATGAAAACTCTGCCAATGTTGGCAGTACATCTGAACTTATATGGTAATTCGCCATTAACTCATTCCTAAAATTTTTATCCGCAAGTGTTTGTCTTGTCGGTTTACTTGGGCGCGCTGGAATGGCGTATCTTAAAGAGAGAATACTGCCTTACAGAGATTATATGTAGCCTTATCGGTAGTGTTATTTGATGGCTAGTCAGTGCTTGATTATATTGGAGATTATGAGTGTTGCCCATCCCTATAAAGGTTTACCTATGAGAGATATTACCCACTAATATAGCGATGCCTCACCTTCGGGCCTTGTTTTAAAACGGCGATGCACCCACATATATTGCTCCGGTTGAACGCGAATGGCTTTTTCTAGCAAAGTATTAATGATAACGGCATCTTGTTGATCATCGCCGGTTGGAAAAGCCGTATCAACAGGGCTTAATACAATGCGGTATCGATGAGTGATGGGGTCACGATAATGCGCAATGCCAACAGGTTTGGCTCGGCCCATTTTTGCCAGTCGAGACGTACTGACCAAAGTCGCTGCTTCAATGCCGAAAAAGGGGGCAAATACTGCTTGATCGCGTCCAAAGTCTTGGTCGGGTGAGTACCAAATGGTTTTCCCCTCGCGTAACTTGCGGACAATTTTTCGCATATCTGAACGTTCAATAACATGTTCAAAAAAACGTTCACGGCCTCTGGTGATAATATACTCGAAGACAGGGTTATTGTTCTTGCGATAAATAGCGCTCATGGGAGTGCTATGATTGGTCATGAGTCCACAGAGGTCTAGGTGGACAAAGTGAGCTCCCACTAATAATACGCCACTGCCATCGGCTTTCGCAGCGTCAATATGTTCAAGACCTTCAATATCATAGCGGTTTTTGATATCGTCGATGTTCGCCCACCAAGCCCAAGCTATTTCAAAGAATCCGATGCCGTTAGCAGAAAAAATATCGTGAACCATTTTTTTTTGCTGCGCAGTATTCAGTTCAGGAAAGCAGAGTCGAACATTGGTTTGGACAGTATGGCGACGTTTTTTAACCAGATGATAAACGAGAAAGCCCAGGCCGCGACCAGCAATGAGTTTGGCTTTAAAGGGGAGTGCAGCAACAGTACGTAGCAGCAGGATCGCAAGCCAGCTCATTGCGTATTTGGGGTGGTAAAGTGACGGGTCGATGGTCGTTTTCAATGCGGGCAGTCGCCTCTTTATGGATTAAGCGTATTAAAATAATTAACGAGACTTTCGGCTTCGCGCTCTATGGTGAAGTGTTGCTCTATGCGCTGCCTGCCTTGTTTTCCCATATCGTCTAGGGTTTCTGGTGATGCTAGCATATCTGCAAGTTTCGATGATAAGTCCGCCATATTGTTGTTCGATACAGTATGCCCGTCAATACCCTCGCGGACGATCTCAGGCCAAGCTCCAGCATCACTCGTTAGCACGGCGACACCACTAGCCATGGCCTCTAAAACGGTCAGTCCAAAGCCTTCATTGCGGCTTAACGCGGTGACAATACTCATAGAACGGATCATTGCGGGAATTTCCGCAAAAGGCAGCTCACCTAAGTAAACAACTTGACCCTGTAATCCAGCTTGCTCTACTTTAGCCATTTGAGCATCAAAATAAGCACGATCTTTACTTTGTACTTGTCCAGTAATGACAATGGTGAAGTCGGGGTGTTGTTTGAGAAGCGGGAGAGCAGCATCAATTAAGCGATCTAAGCCTTTCTGCTTGCGGATACGGCCAAAGATACCAATGCCGTATTTTCCGGGTAAACCCAGTTGAGACCAGCTCTTGTTTTTATTGGTCGAGGGGTGGTAAGTCGCTGTATCAATACCATGAGGGATTATGATATCAGCAGGTCTTTGAAGGTAGTTAGCAGCAGCTGAACAGGTAGAAACAATACCGTCCATTTGATTCATTAACCAGCGTGTAAATGAAGTATGGTGGCGCTGTGCTGTTGAGGTAAAAACAATTTTAAGCTTGGCGTGAAACACTTTTTTAAGAATTAGCGCCTGAATCATTTCGTTATTACGGCGAGCATGAAAAACTCTATAGCGACCGCTGGATAATGGTTTTTTACAAATTTTAGCCAGTGACAGGAGATCGATGCTTTCAATGTTTTCGGGTAAAAAGTGATCGCCTAGAGTGGCGAGCGGTATAAGAGAGCGTTGCCTGCTAGCTACTTGAAGCATTGTAGATGTAACACCTGAAAATCGTTTGGACGAATTGCCAAGAATTAACTCGATTTGGGTGCCGTTAAGCTGTGAGTGCGTCGTTTGTTCCATAAATAAATTTAATGAGTAAGAGGGGCGCCTTAAGATAAGAGTGTATTATTTTATAACAAATGGAAGTTAAATGGATTTAAAGCGAGCTGATACTCTGGTAATAGTTGATGATTTTGTATGATGCCGGATAAATTATTAGTGAAAATATTGAAAATGAAATCTAAACGTATAAAAGTTTGACTGCTTCGCCTGGCCATTTAGTGTTAGATCTAAGTGAGTTTATAGAAAATTATATTTATAATGCACAGATAACGCCCCAATTTATATTATTCTTCAAATATACCTGTTTTTTTTAAAGATTGATTTTTCTAAAAGGTTAGACATTTTTTGTCATATTGAAAGGGCAGTCTTAAAGTATAAAAAATTTCATGCGTCAATTAATTAAGATTATGCTGAGTCAATATTTGATGTTAATTATCAGTATCCGCTGAGCTCACTTTTGGGCATTAGCTAGTGTGGAGAAAACGCTGCCTTTCCATCGATTGAATTGTTAAGAGAATTAGTTGTTGGTTAATAAGAAGTATCAGTTTAGAGTTTGAGTTCGTAGCCATTTTGGGCTAATGACCCGATACTTATGTTTAAGTTGGCTGTTAGGCAGTCATTGTGTAACGCTTCGTTAGTGACTGTTTCAGATATTGTATTATAGTTAGACCAGTCTGCATCTGGATGCTCGGTGTTGGCTAAGCCTTCCATTTTGGTGTTTGTGATTGCTGGTGTTTGAATGGGGATTTGTAACAGTCGAGTTAGATCTATTGATATTGCTCGTTTAATTAAATCGGCATCTTGTCCCCCCATTGGCGGGAGGGCTTGGTTATATCCACCTAATTTTTCAAATAGCTCTTTTGAGAGCCCAACATTACCATAGCTTCCGTCATACCCCCTATTTATACGACTAGAATCTCGAATGAATTTATAGCGAATGCGTAAATTTTTCTTTCTCCAGGGGCGCCATTTTTTTATAATTTTACCAGTGAAACCAGTATAGATGGTGTTTGAAAGATTTTTTTTCTCTAGAGATAAAAGTGTATCAATTGCTTTTTTATCGATAAAGTTATCAGAGTCTAAATTGATCAAATAGCTACCTGTGGCATTGGTATGGCTGGTATTCTTTGCTATTGATGCATGCCAATATTTTAGATCGGTACTGACAAGGTATTTGAGATTTTTGTTTGTGCCTAGGCTTAAGATCCAGTCGTGTATTTTTAAGCCTTCTTTATCTTTGATAAAGTTGACTAATAATAGCTCTACTTGTCCATGATAGCCTTCTAATAAATCAAGATTTTTGGGAAGCGTTGCTTGTAATTGAGGTAATCGATTCATGCAGGTACAGCAGAAAGAGATTATAGGTAATGTCATTTATGCTCGGCTCGTGGGGTTTATTCATGTTTTTATAATAATGATAGGAATTAACTTATAATGCTACAAAAACCATTTATGTCAAGTGTTGGTTATTATCATCACCTGTCACATGGTGTATAATGGATAGATTACTTTATCACTTATGGCATAAGCAATAAATATGAAAAAAAACGTTGATGTCAGTTTAATTATCCCTGTTTTTAATGTGGAGTGCTTTCTAAAAGACGCACTCATTAGTGCTGTAACTCAATCATTTAGTGGTGTCTTTGAAATTATCGTTATTAACGATGCCAGTGCAGATGGTAGTCATGAAATTTGTGAAATTTTTAATGAGCGTTATCCTGATCTTATTTCATATGTAAAGCATGATAATAATATGGGTGTCTCTATTGCCAGAAATCGAGGGCTTAGCCTCGCTTCTGGTAAGTATATAATGTTTCTCGATCCTGACGATTTTTTAACAGAAAATGCGATACAGTATCTCTATGACGCGGCTGAGCATTTACAGGCCGATGTTGTAAAAGGCAATAATCAAATCTTTAATAGTAAAAAATCTAAGTATGCTTCTTATAATGTTGATCAGCAGCATGTGTTTTTAAATGATGATGGATTAACAGTATTTTTGACGCATGAGTTAATTCGAGGTCATCCATGGGGGAAGCTGTTTCTGCGTGAGCGATTTACCCATATACAGTTCCCTATTGGTGTTAGAATGGCGCAGGATTTCTCTTACTGCTCAAAGGTTTTCGCGCTATCAAAAAAGCTAGTGATCATTGATGAGTTGGTTTACTTTTATCGCTTGCGTGCAGATGGTTCAACGGGTAATAAATATCATTCTCAGGCTTATAAGCATTGGTTTGCGAGTATCGAAGAGTCAGGGAAGTTGGTTTCTTCTTCTAGTCAAAAAATCGCATATAAACAATTACTGTTAAGGACTTTGCATCAATCGATGCGTGAATGTCGAGGACTTGAAGAGCCTTTGGCGCGCGACGTCTTTCATTTTATAAAAGCTAAGCAGCTTGGCTGGGAGGTGACGGCAATTTCTTTAATTAAAAGTGGTGCAGCCTCACCAAAGTCACTTTTACGTCTTATTCAGTATAAATGGCTTTGCTATAAACTGAGGTCAAAGCTTCAGAGCAATCTTACGTAACCAATGCAGGCAGCAATTTTTGAATCTTTAATAGTGTGAGATGTGTATTCGTTATGAAGCTTAAAGAGTATCCGAAATCTTTTTTTAGAGCTAGGCAGCTTAAGAGTAAAAGCCTTAAATCACTAAAATGTAGAGTGGATGTCGTAGAACATTCTATCCCCGTCATTATTTCTTTAACTTCTATACCTCAGCGTTTAAAGTATATTCATCTAACGATTAGAAGTTTACTTTGCCAAGACTATGCGGCTCAAAAAATAGTACTTTGGCTTAATGAAGATTTGCGAGAAAAGTTATCTAAGAGTCTCACTGATCTTGTACATGATAGATTTGAAATTATCTTTAATGATCATTTTTCTTCGCATCGAAAATTGGTATTTGCACTTGATCAATATAAGGGATCATTAATCGTAACCTGCGATGATGATTTGATGTATGACGCGACTTGGCTTGGCCGATTGATGTTTGATCATAAGCGATTTCCATCTGCGGTTATAGCTCATGAATGTCGTGAGATTATGCTGGGTATGGATCAAAAATTACTCCCGTATCAGCAGTGGCCGACTATCAAGGCGACAGATTATAGTCATGTTAATTTACTACCTATTGGGTATGGCGGCGTGCTGTATCCGGCGGGCGCTTTATTTGCTGACGTCACCAAGCGCGATCTATACATGGAGTTAGCGCCTAAAGCAGATGATCTTTGGTTTAAGGCAATGAGTTTTTTAAACGGTACGTCCGTGCGTCGATCGTCTAATCCTGGAGCGAAGCCGATGCCAATTATAGGTGCTAAGGGCAGTTCCCTTGCAAAAACGAATATTTTGCAAGACGGCAATCGAATTCAATGGCAAGCAATCTGTGACCATTATCAAATAAAATTAGATAATGGTAGTGGAGTGAAGGCTCGGAATATATGACAGTATTAGTTTGCAGTGAGCGTAAATAATGGGTGACGATAAACGTTTGAATATTTGCCATGTCTTATTATCGCGAGGCTTTGCAGGGTCAGAAAGGTCTACCGCCGAGTCTTGTAATGAGCAAGTTAAAAATCATGCAGTGTGTTTGATTGTTAAAAAATCTAATAGGAAATTAGGTAAGAGTATTCTGGATTATTTAGATACTCGAGTTGAGGTTGTCGAGGTTGCAAGCGTTTTTCTAACACAATATCAAATTCAAAACGCTATTCGTAAATTTCGTCCTGATGTCGTTCATTGTCACTTAAGGCGAGCTACTCGTATTTTATCGAAGATTAAAACACAGGCGGCGTTGGTGTCGACGCTCCATATTGGTGTTAACGGAAAACATTTTTATAATATGGATGGCCTTGTGTGTAATGCCCGTTGGCAGGTCGACTCAATTGCAAGAGAGTTTAAAGGGATAGTACTTAAGGCTAATAATTCATTATCTCCGCATCGTCGTTTGACTGATGATGAAAAACAAAAACTGAGAAAGCGGTTTGGTTTTGATGATCAGCAATTGCTTATTGGTGCGGTTGGTCGGCTTCATGAATCTAAGGCATGGGATACATTAATAGCGGCTTACAAAAGTTTATCGAATCAAAAGCAATCAGTATTAACTTTTTTTGGTGGCGGTGGTTTGGAAGAAAATCTAAAATTTCAGGCCGGCAATACTTCTAATATTCGTTTTTTTGGGCATCAGAATAATATAAAAGATATATATCAGATGTTTGACTTGCTGGTTTGTCCGTCAAGGTTTGAGCCCCTTCCACGCGTGATGTTGGAGGCCTATGATGCTGGTTTACCTATAATTGCTTCAAATGCTGGTGGTTGCGGGGAGCTAATTGAAGATTATGGTGGTGATGTTTTTGAGGTTGATAATATTGACGCTCTCGCTGAACTGTTGCAGTCGTTTATTGATAATCCTAAAGCCAATCACCGACCCGACTTATCATCTCACTATATAGAAACAGCTAATCAGGCAATGATGACGTTTTATCAGCAATGCATTAATCACCGACTCAGTTATTAGATGCTTGTTTAATACCTTGGGGCGTTTCTATTAATCGTTGATCAACTGAAGCCTCTCGAATTTTTTTATTCTTCTCCCAGCTTTCGGCATTTTCATAAGATTTCGCATGATCAAGGTGAATGCAAATAGCACTATAACGAATTTGCTTGGTTTTAAGGCCGGAATTTTTTAAGCGGCCTCCGAATTCACAGTCCAATCGCCCATATTGCATTCGCTCATCAAAGCCATTGACATGCAAGGCTGCAGACTTGAAACACGAAGCGTTATGTCCGTTCCAAGTACGTTTAGTTGGTGTGAGCTTGTTAAGTAATGTCGTGAGTAATTTTGAGCCGCTGAGTTTGTTAAGTTTATGAGATTTCGTCATGCCATTCTTAATTAACCATTTCTTATCAAAACATAAGCCGGTTTTTATATGCTGTTCGTCAATGATTTGGCTGGTATGCATAGGCAGTTTTAAATAGCCTCCTGACAAAAAATATCCTGGCTCAGAAAAATGCCTATGTGTAGAAACAAAATCTTTGCGAGGTATGCAGTCACCGTCAGTCAGAATTAGATACTCACCTTCGGATGCAACAATTGCTTTATTAATAATGCTGCATTTTTGAAAGCCATTATCTTCCTGCCATATATGTTTAATCGGTATATGAGAGCGCGATTTGAATTGCTCTATGAGCAGGCGTGTTTCTGAATTTGATCCATCATCAGCAATGACAATTTCAAAGTTTTCATCAGTTTGATAATGAAATCCCAATAAAACTTTTTGCAGCCATGCTGGAGAGTTATACGTGCTGAAGATGACACTTATTTTCAAAACTTGCTAGTCCTGTTGGAGAGTGAGTTCGGTTATATATATACATCTAAGAGAGATATTTAAAGGGTGCTTAGTATATATCTTTTATTACTTTCGTTTAAATGCACAAATGATCGGTATTTGAACTGTTTTAGCAAGGTCATAGTCAATAGGTAGAGGTTCTAATTTTATAATGCATGAAAAAATCATTGTGACCATGGCGTTTATAAAATCTCATCTGTTTCGAGTATCAACTTGCTATGCTTAACCATTTAATTGAGTACATGTTAATCGAATATATGATTTTGCACAAAAATGAACGATTATTTATGATTTGATGTCTAAAATACTGAGCCTTATATCTATTTTATATCATTAATAGATATTAAGTGCAGTTTTCTCACAGTTTGAAGCTGGATTAAAAGCGTTTTGATAGGGCTAAGCTGGTACTATAGTATTGAATAAGAAAAAGACTAACAAGATTCACTCATCGGTTCTGGATTGAAAATTGCAAAATATTATTACTGAGAAAACTGCCAATAAAGAACACTCATCAGCTAATCTAGCAGGTGACTCAATTAATCCAAAGACTTATCGTCGAATTTTTCAATACTTATTGCCTTTTAAGTCATTTTTCCTAATTGCATGTATAGGGCATATGCTCTTTGCCATTTCACAGCCATCATTTGCAATACTAATGGAGGCTTTTGTTCGTGCGTTAAATGGTGAATTTATAGATGGCTTATATTTAATACCATTTGCTTGTATTGCGATTGCTTTATTACGAGGTATTGGTAGCTATCTTGGCGGTTATTATATGAGTAAGGCTAGCGCGAATGTGATTCATAATATTCGCTGCGAATTGTTTGGAAGCATTATAGCGTTACCGACGAAATTTTTTGATAAAAATAAAAGTGGCAGACTAGTCTCTTTGTTTACTTATAATACAAATATCATGACGACAGCTGCTACACAAGCGATAACTACTGTTGTTAGGGAGGGTCTAACTGTACTTGCGTTATTCGGTTATCTTTTTTATCAAAATGCAAAGTTGACCTTCGTTTTCTTTTTGTTAGGCCCGCCGCTTGCTTTAATCATAAATTGGATAGGGAAAAAAATTAAATTTTACGGTCGTGGTATTCAGGCATCTGTTGGGGAATTGAACCATGTCTCTACTGAGGTTTTTGGTGGAATAAGGCTGATTAAGTCATCTGTTGGTGAGTCGAATGCAAATAAGCGGTTTCGTAATGTCAGCTCAAGAACAAAAAAATTAACCTTGAAGATGTCGAAGATTAGTTCTATTTATACTCCTATGATGCAAATGATGATCATTATGGCGATGGCTCTAGTGATGTATATAGTGCTTTTGTCTCGCGGCACAATGGACGCAGCACAACTTATTGCCTATGTAACAGCAGCCGGTTTGTTACCTAAGCCCATCAGGAGTTTAAGTGCTGTTCATCCGCAGTTACTTCAAGC